>Ga0209611_10006839_pt1 | contig 18493 bp, 19 predicted proteins | sample S1TSphgellanicum_3_FD_187693 | JGI IMG/M metagenome (GOLD analysis project Ga0209611, IMG submission 187693) | Host-associated microbial communities from peat moss isolated from Minnesota, USA - S1T2_Fc - Sphagnum magellanicum MG (SPAdes) (version 2) | ecosystem: Host-associated > Plants > Peat... | reverse complement strand
TCTTTTTTAAGCGATTGTACCTCTTGTATAAAAACAGTCTTTATGCTCTTACTCTCCTCTAAGTGCGTCTCAAGACGTTGTTGGTGTCCATCGACATATGAAAGAAAAGTTCTTTCTATCAGTTCGAGACGCTCAAGGATTTTCCCAGGATCATCGTTTCTCTGTCTATTTGTCCAAGGGCTATCTTTTCTTGTGCTATGAGTCGGAGCATTTCCGATCTGGTCAATCCCCGCAATTTGGCTATCTTGTCCATATTCTCCCAGTCCTGCTGACTCATCCTTATGTTGACTAGTTTTGCGTCGTCCGCTAGCGTTTTGTGTCTTGCCATAGTTGCTTTTCATTTGAATACAGCTCCATTCTATCTTTACAGAATTATTTTGTATCTACAGAATCCTTGACACATTATGTCTTTACGCTATACTACCATTACAACGGTAAAGACAAAATTAATTTTAGCTCCCTCCCCACCCTTGCCCTCGTGCCTGTGGGGACACCCAAACAAACTGGAGCAAGCACCCGCGCCACCTTGCGCGGAAACACCCTAACCAGTAACCGATCATTGACCAATGGCTAATACCAATGGTCAACGATTGGTTACTGGTGGCAACCAATCAACGCACATTTATGGAGGATTCGCCTATGGAATAAAGATTACGGACTTGAAACGTTGTATTAGACACCGCGCCAGCGAGAGTTGGTGGGACAACGTCTGCTGGTGCTTTCTTGAATCAAAACACAACATTTATGGATGCAAATAACCCCTACAGTTCTACACAAAAACCGTGGGCGATCTTCCGCCTGCTTTCAATTAAACACAAGATTTGTATTGCAAGGTTTCGGCTGCGAGCAGATGCGAAAACCTATAAGCAGATCTTCACCCGACTTGAGCCGCAGGCGCGGTTTGAAGTCGTCTTTGATCCACATAATAATGTGAGCCAAACTTAAAAGCGCTCGCCTGGCTGAATAGCGATCGCCTTCAAGTTTAAACAATGAATGCAATAGCCTGTAACCAACAGGCTATCTACCAATAACCATCATATCCAACGAACATGCAAATTAAAACAATGACTTACCAACGAGTGAAAAACCTAGGCAACTTCGAGAGCGAACGGCTGGAAATGTTCGCCGAACTCAATGAACAAGACGATCCAATTGATGTCGCAGACGAATTGCGGAAAATGGTTAATGACTTACTCTTCCCAGTAGAACCATTCTTTCAAGTAGAACCAAAAACGCCATCAGATGGCTTTTGAGCGAGATTTCAACAAATGAAAAAACCACCCATCACACACGACGACGAAAAAACCATTAAGCAGCTTGATCAAGAGTTAAGGGAATTGGTTAAAAAACCTGATTTCCTAGTACAGATTTCCCCTATAGCAGCTTGGTGTTTGATAGTTCAGATCCAGTTGGCTGCTCGGCACCCATTCAATAAAAGCTGGATGTTCGACCATGTTAAAAATCTTGCACACCAAATGATATCAGAACTGGAATTAAGTGACTGGCTTAAAAAATACACCAACAACGGTTGGAACCCAGAATTAGACAGAGCAGTTGATCCAACGGTAATGGCTGTTGCTATCCCAGCCCATGATTACGTTTTGAATCAACTTGCTTTAGGAGTAGCTTGTCAGATGCTGGTTGAAAATAATGGACACTCTTTAAAGGAAGTTACAGAGACAATTCAACAGATTGCTTACGAGCAACTTTGCCATTTAACTCCAGATCAAATTGCAGACGCAATAGCCGAAGTCAAGAAGGTAGAACCGTGATAGATGAAATTAACGACCCACAACCACAACCCGATCCAGCATGGGATTATTACGATGTTTGGAAGAATCTAAACTCCGCCAAGGCTGACATCGATAAAGCCTTATCACACCTAAGAGGTTGTGAGCTTGCCAGTCCCCAAAATACGAGGATCGCACGAATACTTGTTAATGACGCGGTCGCAACTTTAAGGCACATAGTTAACCCACTTCTTACGCCTGATGAGCCGGAATGACCCCACGGCGAAACGGTGGGATTTTCCCACCGTCGCGGTCTGGGTCCAAACCAAATCGCGCACCACAAAGCGGTAGCTTAGGGCTTTCAGCAAGAAACAAGCTAATCGCTTTCTTAGCTTCATAAGCTCGGCTGCTGCAATGTGCTGTTTCCCGTCTTGCTTTGAGAGTGAAACAGGCCCAGTGCCTTTGGGTGATTCACAAGCATGAACGACGGGACGAGTTCACCACCACCCACCTAAAAAACAATGCGAGTATTGGGACTTGACGTTGCCAAGTCTTCAGTTGCCGGATGCCTGTTAACTGAAAGACCTACCAACCCGAGACAATTTTACTATGAATGTAACTTTTTTAACCTGAAAGCTGATGCTGCTGGTATTCGTGCGATGTTGGAACTAAAACCAGATGTAGCAGTGTTAGAACCTACTGGAATAAATTACTCACGCCTGTGGGGTACCCATTTGGCCCGCAGCGGGGTAAAAATCTTCCTGGTTGGGCATAAAGAACTAAGGCGTTTTCGAGAAAATCATCTTGCCTTACCCGACAAGGACGACGACGCGGACGCCCTTGCACTAGCCTGTTACTACTTCGATTACTTCAACGATGTACGAAGGTTTGTTCAGATCCGTGAGCCTATAACTGTACGTATCAGGGAACTAATCTTGCGGTTGGCACATCTCAACCGAGTGCAAAGCCCAATCGTAAACCGGTTGCGCCAAGATCTAGCTTGGCAGTTTCCAGAGGTAGCCCTGGTACGATCGCGCCGTGGCAGTAGCAACGTGCCGGTGCTGTGGGGATGGATTGCGGGGGAAAGGAGTAGCAACAGGTATGACTACCTTTACAAGAATACTGTCGGTTTGGGTTTAAACACTTTTGCCAAATATCATGCTCAGCGGCTGTGTCATATCCAGAGGGAAGAACAAGAGATTGAAGAAGAACTATTGCAGCTGATTGCTGACCCTAAATTCGATTTATATCGATTAGTGTTTAAGCACTTTGGTTTTGGCGATCGCGTCCAAGCCGTCATACTGAGTCAAATTTACCCACTGGAAAGTTACTTTGGTTCTGATGGTAAGCCCGAAGTCATAATTAGAAAGGGGCGCAAGTCTGGAAGCTACACCAAACGATATTTGTCTTTGCGCCGATTTCAGAAAGCTTTGGGGATGGCTCCATCAGAGGAGTCATCCGGCGATTCGCACCGTAAAAAGGTTTCGGGAGGCTCTCACCTATGCCGCCGAAGCTTATGGCAGTGGGTTTTTACGCGCATCGAGGTGCGTAAAAACAGACCCAAAAATGATATTTGTGAAAGTCTAGGGCAGCAGCTGGATCAAGAAAAAGCTGCTGGTCGCCCAGTGCGATTGGTGCGATCGCGCATAGCCGCGAAAGCTACCAAATTGTTGTTCAAAGAACTAGTACAACTGTTTCATAAACCATGAAAAGTTCTTTTTTCCCCTGTCCGGCATGTGGTGCGAAGACCTACGGCTTTTTTCCGTATGATGTTTTCAATGACTACGGACAGATAGTAAGGTGCAAATTACTGCATTGCGTCAACTGCGGTTACGAACCAGAAGTGAAGGGGGCAAATTTAGTCGATCCAAGGGTCCTAGACACAAGAAAAACTGACTACAAAGGACTAGAGTGAAGCTAAATACTCTCAACGGACAACCTCCCATAGTGATCGGTCACCGAGGAGGTGGAACTGGGTATCGTCCAGAACATACGGTGGGAGACTTTGGGGGTGACCGAATCGGTTCTCACAACCTAGGCATTCAATTCGGTGCAGACTACATCGAACCGGACTTGGTCGTGACCAAGGACGGAGTCCTCATCGTTCGCCACGAACCTCTGTTGTCAACTGTTAAGACGGATAGCAATGGCAATATTACTTACGACGCAAACGGTAAGCCTGTTATCCAAGAAGCCACAACAAACGTCGCCGATTTTCCAGAATTTGCTTCACGCCTAACGACCAAAGTTCTTGATGGCAACAGTGTGACAGGCTGGTTTGCAGAAGACTTCACTTTGGTTGAGATTAAGAAACTGCGGGCGATCGAACGCCTTCCCGCTATTCGTCCAAATAATACTCGGTACAATGGTCTGTTCCAAATCCCTACTTTAGATGAAGTGATCAATCTTGCCAGAAAGCGCGAAGCGGAAACTGGTCGGAAAATTGGTATCTATCCTGAAACCAAGCACCCCACATACTTCGCTGAAGCAGGCCATTATCTGGATGGCACTCCTATCCATGTCAATACATCACAACTTCTGATTGATAAACTGGTTGCCAACAACTATACCGATCCCAATCACGTTTTTATCCAATCCTTTGAGATTTCTAATCTCAAGAATTTAAAAGAGAAGATTATGCTAGCTGCTGGGGTCAATATTCCTCTGATTCAGTTAATAGATAGCAGTGGTGCGCCTTTTGACTTTGTTTATCACAACGTTCCTCAAACCTACGCCGATCTGATCACTCCTGATGGATTAACACAAGTTCATACTTATGCCACAGGAATTGGTCCTGACAAGCGACTGATTGTGCCCGCCTCTGCAAAATTGGATGATAACGGTCAACCAATTGATATTAATGGGGATGGGCAGATCAGCGATGGTGATAAATTCCTAGGTACGCCAACTTCCCTAGTTAGTGATGCCCATAACGCAGGTTTGCTACTCCATCCCTACACCTTCCGCAGCGATACATATTTTCTGTCGCCTGACTACCAGGGTCAACCGCTTCGTGAGTACGAGCAGTTCATCCAGTTGGGGATAGATGGCTATTTTTCTGACTTTGCCAATGATGGATATGCTGCGAAGCAAAAAGCGATCGCATCCTTAAGAGGGAAAGGTCATAGAGGATTTATCAATAAGTAATAGTACTTAAAAAAGGGCCACACCACAGGCAATACTGCTCGGTTAAGCCCTTTTTACTCGTCTTAGACAACGCTATTTCAAGGGTTTCAGCCTACCTGATTTCCTTAACCGAGCAGTATTGACACCACAGGTGTCATCGAAAGTTTGATTGTTGGTTATCAACCCTTAAGTTATAAGCTCAAAATCTTTGTCAGTGCCAGTGAGCAGATCCCGTTTGAGGGCATTGTTTACTATAAGCCAACTTATCTAATACGGGCAGAAGAAGGCCCGTTTGCCCAGGAAGGCGACTCAGGCGCGATTGTTGTATCGAGTCTAACCAAGGACAATCAAACCAGGAAAGCCGTAGGACTTTTGATTGGCGGAGAAGGAGATGTAGCCTTAATGCTTCCACTAGCCCCAATTCTGAAAGCATTTGACGCTGAGTTGGTCAGTGGTTATAGTACATAAGGGGTATTGTGCCTTTAGTTAAACTAAAAGCAAAGTTACAAATGTACAGACGATAATGAAAAAGGTCGTTCCAGTAGAAATTAGAGAAATGCTCCTCAAGGAACTGGGGGTTTTCCCTGGTGAAGCCGTTATACGTCGCCAGCGATCTACAGATGGAGACAGAATTTTAGTTGTTGCTTACCCCGGTAGCCCTTTAACAGAATCTGACATTCCTGACAAGTATCATGGTTACGCCGTCCACTTTGAGAGACATTCTATTCCTGAATCTGGTGTTGATACCCCTATAAAAGCAGACAGTTTAGGTGCTTAAGGGGGCTGTATCATATCCTTTATGAACCGTCACCATCTATAACATAAACAGGCTAACCATTTATTGTATGGAGACTTTATGTAAAACTACCGCAAATCGGGTAAAGTTTGCCAACAAAAAACCCAAAGCTGGTGAAACGAGAAGAATCTGGCTGCCCTGACGGGAACCGGGGTCTGAGTAGCAACGGAACAGAAAATGCGGTTAGTGCATTTTGCCTGAAATACAAAAGTGTCTATATCCAGGCCTATACTGCCGGGAGCCATGCAAGCTTAACCGATGATGGTCAAATTAGATTTCCGCTTGGTCTTACGATTAATCGTTGGTTCAAGGTCAAAGAATTCTTTCTACCATTGCCTACCTCTGGACTTGGTAGCCGGTCAATGCATTCTTCCATTACTTGAGTCATAGTCTTATCAGCCCAAGCGGCATAATGGAATGACGCTGCATTCGGTTAAGTATTTCATAAACCCAGAAGTATGCGTAACCTGTCTTCTACCACGATCATTGTGGTGGGAGAGACTATACCCCATAAATCCGAAAGCCTCTCTATACTAATAGAACGCACATCTTCGCATTTGATGAAACTTTTTTGTGTTAGTCCACCTTCTGGAGGGTTGACTTCAACGTGGAAAGGAATCCCTTTGTGTTTAGATGTCATTGGTAGGACAATCGCTAACCCGGATGCTCCTTGATTGAATAAGTCTACAGATATTACCAAACAAGGACGTTTTCCAGCTTGTTCGCGACCTCGTGTAGGATTAAGGTCAACAAGCCATACCTGCCCTCGCAATGCTTGTGATGGCGTCATTCCCACTCATCAGATAAAGTGACATCCCAAGCTTCTCTTTCTTCTAGTTCAGCCTGCCAAGCTTCTGAGTTATTGCGTAAGGCAGCATAAGCTTGATTCGCTTCTTGCAAAAACGCTTGTCTTCGATACTGCTCAATTGCTCTATCGAGTATGACTTGCATGGATTCCCCTGAGCGTGCAGCCAACTCTTTAAGGAGATTGTGAGATGTCGTGCTGATTCTAACTGTAGCACTTTGCATAATGTTACTAATCTGTAGACGTATTTGTATACATCGAGTATATCTTAAGTTGCTAGGGGGGATGGGCAGATCAGCGATGCCAATAAATTCCTAGGCATGCCAACTTCCCTAGTACAGTACGACAGAAATAACCAGACAGTTAGAAACAGGTTAAACCCTTATCTATGTATAGATTCTTCCCTCCTGACTCCTTGTACTAGTGAGTGATATCATGTTCGCTTAATGACTTACAGCAAGTTGCAATCAAACGTACCACAAGCAAAAATCATCAAAACCAGTACCAGAGTTTATTTTGAGATTTATTTTGTGGCGGGCTTGATCTCAAATTGCTGTATAAAATAATTCGTTCGTAGTGGCGCTGTCTTCGCTCTTAAGCTGATGCGCAGCTAGATTGTAAGTACCTGTGCAAAATTAATTGCATAATGACATCGCCTGAAATACTTGTCACAAGGTCATTCCAGCTTAAATAAATGTGTAATTAATTTTGCGTGAGTACTTATAAGAGAAAAACGTAAAATTATTGTAGTGCGGGCCGAAAAGCCCGCGTTCAATATACAGATTAAATGCGCAACAGCTTAGCAACTACAAACGTAGTGTAAGTGTTCATCCGAACATGATATGATGCCCATAGCCCAGGTTTACGACTCCATCCCTAAACCTTACGCAGCACCCCATCTGGATAAGAGTGCTACAGACTGGCGAATGTATCCGCAGGTAGGATGCTCAAACCTGAACGTGTCATTCAATTATGATATTGTTTGGGTCAAAGGAAGCGGTGAAAACATAATAGACAACCCCAAGTCCCAAGAGTATGACAGCAAGGCTGGAGAGGATTACCCAACGGTCTGCTGGTTCATAGGTTTCCTCGTCTATATCACGACGAACGACACCGTAGTGTTGGGTGGAAAACACTACTGTCAACAGACCTACCAATGCGAACGCTAAACCTAACTTCCAGCCAGCACCAGGAGATTGAGGTGCAAGTGGGGGGCGGAGGGTACGAAGACGGACTATGAGAACGCCAAAACCCATGAGGGAGATTCCACTCCTCATCCAAGCTAGATAGGTACGTTCGTTTGCTAAGTGTTCCCGCACCTTTTCTGAACTACGTTTCTTTGAATTTGAATTCTCTTCTAACTTCTGTATCTGATCTGTCTCTGTTTTCATAAACTTAAATGGTAGCTGCACTTACAGAATTCTTGAAGCTGCTTGGTGAAATTTAATCGAACCTACACATTATATTTATGAACCACAGAGACGCTGAGGGCACAGAGATACATCTCAGTTTACTGTGCGACTCTGAGGTAAATTTTTATTAATTGTTGATTTTATTATATAACAATTAATTTTAAAAAAAATTAAAGCTGAGAATTTTTATAAGAAAAATGCCGAAAACCCCTGAGGAATAGGTGTATAGCACCTTACTCCGTACTTCAGGCAGGGGATGGTTGATGTCTAATCATCAAGCCGTGCATTGGTAATCCCTGAGTCAAGGGCTGCTTGTAGGGTGTCGGGGATAAACCAATTTGTCTGGTCACCAGTGTGGAAAACTTGAGCAGGGGAAATATTGAATTCAATTTCAGAGGTGACTGGATTGGTCTTGGCAATTAGCCGAGTTCCATCGACAATCTTATAGGCTACAGCACCCCTTGGTTCTTGTCCATTCACAGGCTCTAACCCTGCTACTTTCTCATCACTTGATAAGTAAACGCCGTCACAGTCCCATTCATCGTCGGTTTCTTGACCACTTGGCAGGAAATAAAGGGCGTTGTCGTAAGTAGAGTTAGATTTTTTGCGTTTCTGACCATAAACTACGAGAGTTTTCCCGGTTTCATTACGGCATTGACCCCAGTCTTCTCCTGTCTCCAAAAGGTATTTTTGAAAGCGCAAATCAGCAATTTTTTGGACATTTTCTGGTGTAACGCCTTCTGTTTCCTGTTGCTTTAATACACTATCTATGGTTTGAGTCACCTCAATATAGTCAGGATTTTCGGTGAATTTCTTCTCTGCCCATGAGGGTTGAGCAACTAGCAAGGTTACCAGAAAAATTAAGACGACTACAGCGATTTTAAAGAGTTTCATGAGTTGTATCCTTGTTTTCAGAACACAAGTATTTCTTGACTGAAATAACTTGATTTTTTTAAGATTGTACCCGCTGGAAAAATTGGTTTAGCAACAATGAAAATGAATCTGTCAATTCTAAATCCTGAATCCTGAATCCTGAATCCTGAATCCTGAATCCTGACTCCTGACTCCTGAATCCTGACTCCTGACTCCTGACCTCAATTCTTTTCAACTTCGGGCATTCGCCAGATGTTTTTAGTCTGAGTTAACAGACTAAAACCGCTGATGACTAAAGTGAGTACAGCTAAACCACGATTTTCCAAAGTGTGGCTTTCCGTGAGAATCAAAACACCTAACCCAATCAGGATAAAGGGAACGAGTTGATTACCATAGCGGGTGAGGATGTTGGTAATCACTTTAGTGCGAGTTAACACGTAGGCAGCATAGCACCAAACTCCTACCATTGAGAAGAACACCGCGAGAATTACCAGTAGACTCTCCCACGTACTACTGGCAAACAATGGCGCATAAATAGCAATGTTGTCGCTCCCATTTGCAATTGTCACTGCAGCGACACTGTATGTTTGGGGAGACATAAAGCTGCTAAACCAAGAGTTAATAGACTGTTCTTTTTCCACCTCTGCTGCGGTGTCATCAATATCCTGATCTTGGTTTAGTAAGCGATTGATCCCCATCATAATGGGAGCGACACCGAGCAATCCAATCAAGGGTTGAGGTAGGATGAGGCTGCCAAAGAAAGCAGGTAGGCTAGCAAAAACCAAGGTACTGAAACCAAAGTACTGACCCACAACGATGTGACGACGACGAAACATTGCATTCACTTGAGAGAAAAACAATGACAGAATAATAATGTCGTCAAGGTTGGTAGCAACAAACGCTGTTAACCCAGTGGGAATTGCTATCGATAATTCACTCATCTCATTCCTCCATTGAATAGCCCTTCCATGTACTCATAGGAAGGGTAGTTGAATTGTTTGCCCTTAATTCTCATCTTCAATTAATGAGGAGATGACTACTGGGGCTGTAAATTTGTCATGAATATCATCAATTCCTCGTCGCATCGACCCCACAATTCCTGGAGAACGGCGTTTTTGGATAAAAAACCATCCACAGGTGACAACTAGGTACACCAAGAAGAGGTAGGGAAAGGTATTGTAAGGAGCGTCTGGTACTGGGAACATGGTGCTACCTGGAATTCCCACACTACCCAACACTGGGATGAACATGAATGCAACTCCCAAAACTGCAAACGCTAGATCCCACAAACGGAGTTTTCTGATTCTGTACAGGTAAAGTGGAGATGCGATCGAAATTAGGATGTACACCACTAAAAATCCGAAGCTAGAGATCGCTCCCAAATAGCCCATGCAGTCGAACAGTTTGATGTGAAAGAACGACATCACCGCTGGGATCACAAATGTAATCAGCGAACACATCGTCACTGCAATGTAGGGTGTTTTGTTGGATGAGTGTGCTGAACCCAGTTTTGAAGGGAACAAACCGTGACGTGCCATCGTGAAGAACACTCTCGCGGCGGGATTGATACAGCCCAGCACACAACTAAAGAAACTTAATAGGGCACCAAAGGCAACCAACTCTCCCAGAAACCCTAATCCTAGCTGTTGTGCGAGGAAAGTGAGTGGCTCTTCTGTTTTGGCAATTGATACGCCTGTACCGCTAAAACCCAGTACTTCAATATAAGTTGTGCTAATGAAGAATAAACCTGCCAGGATCACACTGCCCATAACTGCTCTGGGGATCGTGCGTAGTGGGCGTTTTGCCTCATCACCCAAGCTGGTGGCACTTTCAAAGCCAGAGAAGCCAAACATCACCAGCACAAGTCCCATCGACACCGTACCTGGAGTTGCACCCTGTAGCGTCAGTTGGGGCATATCCAGTGCAAAACCCTTGTGGGCCCAGATGATGATGCACAAGATTGAGATCAGCACTATCGAAGCTCCTTCCAACCACAGCATCGCCACAGCCGAGAGTTGGACATCTTTATAAGCTGCATACCAGGCAACGCCTGCACCTAGAGCTAACAGCGTAATACTTGAGGGATGGATACCGATTTGACCAATTAAGGTACTGCTGAAGTTAGCAAAACCGCACAAAGTGGACATCCCAGTAAACAAATACGCCAGTACCAAACTCCAGCCACAAATGACCCCTGCTGTTGGACCTAGACCTTTGACGATGTAGGAGTACATTGAACCAGGAGACGCCGAACGGCTGGCGAATTGATTGATGTTGATGCTAACAAATACCAGCCCGATCAAACCGACCAAAAAACTCAGCCAAGTGCCGTTCCCTGAGAGAGCTACGATTAAGCCGATATTGGACGCAGGTATTGTTGTGGGTGCAATCACAGCAAACGATTGCGCTAAGACTTCCCCAAAGGAAAGGCAGTTCGGCTTTAAGCCGTGTTTACTCTGTTGACTGTGTTTAATCTGTATAAGTTGACTTTCTGCGGTCATGCGCACATTCCCCAATATATAGATGTTCAAATTGGGTACTTTTATCCCGAATTGAACTGATGAGCTTTGCCTTCATGGCGTAATATCAATCTATGGCTCCTTAGCAATAAGATCAAATACTCTTTTTTGTCAGCATGATAAACTAAAGTTATTGGTACACAAAAAAGTAAAAAAATATAACTAAGTAAACAAATAATTACGTAGATCCATAGCAATCCTAAAGGAAGGGGTGAAAAATTTTACGTGCTGTAGGGTGGGCAGTGCCCACCCTACGTGTATTTCAAAATTCAAATAGGATTGCTATAGTAAGATTAATTGTGAACTATAAGCTTATTTTGTAACGCTTAAACTTGTGTTCACCGCCAAAAATCTTATAGTTATATTTATCACCTATACTTTTTATGGCGATTGCATTCAAGAACCCATTGCTGATATGTTTATCAGATATACTTAATAAAGTAAAAAAATAAACTACTGTTTTTGGAGCGATTTACAGTATAATGAAACTCACTTGTGACTATAGCAATCCTATTTGAGATCCAAAGAAGGGGGACAAGGAAGACAGGGGGGACAAGGGGGACAAGGGAGAGGTGTTTGTAATTCATTTAGGATTGCTATATAAGTACTTAGACAGAATTAATTACACACATTGAAATCCAGTGAAGAGTCTTAAGGACTCGCGCAAAAATAACTTACCTGTTGAGATCGTGATAACCATTGATTTTAAAGGCTTTGATTTATCAAATTGAGTAACTTATTCGTGCGCGACGCCTAACCAATGAATTTAATTTTGTCCAACTACTTAAGATAATGATAAAAATAATCGCCCAAAGCGCTCTAAATATCCAAGATGACGTTTGAGCAGTTGCGAATTTTTCTGGCAGTTACGAAACATCTGCATTTTACTCGTGCCGCAGAAGCGCTTTACTTGACGCAGCCAGCCGTCAGCGCAGCAATCCAAAGCTTAGAAGCAGAATACAACGTGAAATTATTCCATCGGACTGGTCGCAGTATCCAAATTACTGATGCTGGCAAGTTGCTGCAGACTGAAGCGCAGCAAATTCTTGACCAAGTTGCTTTGACTGAGCGGGGCTTGCGAGAATTAAACAATATGCAACAGGGTGAGTTAAAGCTGGGATCAAGTCTCACTATCGGTAATTACTGGCTACCGAGTAAGATTAGCGAGTTTAAGCGTCAGTATCCCGGCATTGTTATCAGCTGTACACTGGGAAATGCTGAAGAAATTTGCGAAGGAACAGCAATCGGACTGTTTGATTTAGGTTTAGTGACAGGAGAAGTCAAAGCCTCTTTGAAGAAGTGCCTGCAGCAAGAAGTTGTGGGGAGTGATCGCCTACAAATTGTAGTTGGCAAATCTCATCCCTGGTACAAGCGGCAAGAGATTTCTCCACAAGAACTGCTCACAACCACTTGGGTCATGCGAGAGTCTGGTTCTGGAGTACAGCAGATGTTTGAGCAAGCCCTACAAAGTTGGGGAATAGAAACTTATCAATTAGATATTGTTCTCGTCTTAAGCAGTAGCGAGATGGTGAAGGCTGTAGTTGAAAGCGGTGTTGGTGCAGCGGCAATTCCTGAATTAATGGTACAAAAAGAACTAAAGCTGTCTACACTTTATGCAATTCCGGTCATAGATAGAGAAAAAAGCTCTCTTCAAAATCTCGAAATTGTTCAACCTGTTTGGAAGTTGAAACACCAGCAGCGTTTTCAGACTCGAGTTGCCAGCGCTTTTGAAACGATATTGAATCAGGGTTTTTAATTTTCTTCTATTTCATCTGAACGCTCATTATTTCTCACTATAACGATCAAACACAAACAGCTAGCAACTAGCTTTATTAGACTCAAAGCTCCACTTTTTAATACAATAAAAATACCCAATCCTATTAAAACAAAAGGCACGAGATGATTGCCATAGCGAGTCAGGACATCAGCTATGGCTTTTTGGTGGGTTAGTCTGTAGGCTGTGTAGCACCAAATTCCTATTAATAAAAAGAAGAGCACTATAATGATCAAAAAACTCCCTAAGTTGCTACTGGCAAATAACGGCAGGTAAACGCTAATGTTGTCGCTACCATTAGCAACAGTGACAACTGCCACACTGTAAGTTTGGGGAGAAAGAAAACTAGCAATGGTTGCGTCCTCAGATTGCTCTGTTTCTTCTAGAACTTTCTCTAAGAAATCTTGTTGCTGATTAACTAAACTGCTAAGACCTATAGCGATTGGGAGCAACCCAAGTGATCCAATCCAATGTTGTGGTATAATCAGACCCCCAAATAATCCGGGAAGACTGGTCATGACGATTACTGTGAAGCCTAGATACTGACCTGCAACAATGTGCCTGGGAGTAAAAGTAGCATTTACCTGAGAAAAAAACAGCAACAGGATGACGATATCATCAATATTAGTGGCGCAAAAGGCAACTACCCCTGTGCTAATTGCAGTGACTAACCAGTTCATTATCTTTAGTGGGAAGTAGGGAGTGGGGTGTGGGGTGTGGGGTGTGGGGTGTGGGGTGTGGAGTGTGCGGGGTGTGGGGATTAGGAGTAATTTTGAACGACTAACAAATAACAAATAACAACCAACAACTAACAACTAACAATCTTGTAGCTTACCATCAGTAAGATTGTATAAATGACAAATCGAAGTGGGCGTTGAGGAGCGATCTGGCAGAGTTTAGCACCCACCAACACCCCAGGTACAGAGCCTAACCATATCGGCAATACCAGACTCCAATCAACCGTTCCAAGGGTAAGGTGTCCGAGGGAAGTAAAAGCGAGTAAGATTGCTGCTTGTGAAATATCTGTACCTACTAATTTATGAGTATCTAAGGGGAAAAAGGCAATCAGTGCCAATGCAAACATTGAACCAGAGGACACACTAGTTAGACCTACCAAACAGCCTAAAGTTGCTCCCAAACACATTGCCAGAAGCCGACCTGAGTAGGCGTCTAAGTCTAACTTTGGCAGTTCGGGTAATTTCAAATTGGGGAAAAAAGTCAACAGCATCAATTGTGTCAGCGCCAACGATGTGACCAACAGAATCACAATTCCAACTAAGTTGAGTAGGATGTCATTCAAGTTATGCTCTCCCGTTTGCTTGATGCGGTACAAAATTCCTACCCCAAACAGTGAGCCAGGAACACTTCCTAATGCCAGCCATTGCACCACTTTTGTGTCAAGGGTTTTCTGTTGCCAGTGTTTGAAGCTGCCAACAAACTTCATCAATGTAGCAGCCACAACGTCAGAACTGACGGCGATCGCAGGCGGAACTTGGAAAACAAAAATCAACATTGGCGTAATCAGGGATGCGCCGCCAATTCCTGTTAATCCAACGACAATGCCAACAAAGAAGCTGAACAGTGGTAGTAATGAATGATCCATGATGCTGTCCTGATACAGGGTTTTCTGCTGCTTGAACTTCTAACCAGAAGTTAGTGCATTTATCTCTATAATAAATCCCATATTCCGATTGCATTACCGTGGATTCCACAAGGCAGTGCGTATCGTCCAGTGTAAGATTCAGTCAGGGTAGGGATTTCCAACGAATAAATCATCCAAAGAAAAATCACAGGCGGGAAATGCAACTGGCGCAAGATGTGATCAGTGATTGCAACAGATAAACTTGTAGAGAAGCGAGAAACATCGCGTCTCTACGGTTGGTTGTTAATTTGTGTACACACTCTTACAAAGTTTTGGGAATGTTTCAAACTGTCCTGGGCAAGCTTTTTCAGCCTTTTCTCAACTTTTTCCGCCAACTGATCGTTGCCAATTGGCGTTCTTTGCTGTTGCTATTAATAGGCGTTTATTTACCTCTGCAAATCTTTGGATTGCTGGCACTAGAGGTGTGGCAGAATGGAGGTGGTTTGCCGTGGGATGTGCCAATCCTAGTAGGAATTCACACAACATCACAACCGCAACTGGATGTTATTGCCACGGTACTGACTAAGTTTGGGAAATTTCAAGTTGTGTTGACCATTGTCAGTATCATTGGGCTGGTATTTTTGTTCCTGAGACGGTGGCGATCGCTAACTTATTTGCTTACCACAGTGGTGGTAAGCAGTCTTGTCAACCGTACAGCCAAAGAATTAATACATCGAGTACGTCCCCACTTGTGGGATTCACCTTTTCCAGAATTGGGTTATGCATTTCCTAGCAATCATGCAATGGGCAGTATGGCACTCGTAGCCGCTTTGGTGATTTTGACTTGGGGGAGTGCTTGGCGCTGGTTGGTTCTGATTCTTGGAAGCTTGTTCGTAGTGGCGATTGGCTGGACAAGACTGTACTTGGGAGTTCACTTTCCCAGTGATATTCTGGCAGGTTGGATGGTTTCAGTCGCTTGGGCAATTGGCGTTAGTCTGATCCTCAAACCGCATTTGACTAAAGCCAGCGCGGTCAATGAAGTTCAGCCTCTCAATGAAACGACATTACGTGCTGAAGAAACCCAGTTGGTGGGTGAGGAGGTTGAATGACTACAAGACTGCAATCCTTAATGAGGAAGGATGTCATTTAAGCGAAGCTGAAGACCAGGCAAAAGTAGTGAGTTAATGGATTGGTTGAGTCGGTATTGTTGTTGAGTATAGGTATCTTCAACCAGTTGACAGACAGTGAAAGTAGGTTGTTTGGGTTTACCAATAAATGCCACACCGCCCAACCCGCGATAATCCACAATCCAATATTCAAGAATCCCTAAGATTGCATATTCCTCAACTTTCCTCGCATAGTCGGTTTCCCAGTTGGTGCTAACGACTTCCACCACCAGTTTAATGGAACGTCCCATCGTAATTACAGGTTCTCGCTCCCAAAGGGGTTCACGGTCGAGAACGGTTTCATCGAGAACCACGACATCAGGACGACGAGCTGTGGCGGCATCTGCAAAAGGGTAAATTAAACAAGTACGAGGAATAAACCAGGGAAGTTGTTCGGCAACAAGATAGATCCCAATTTGGGTTGCAAGTTTACCACTCACCGTTTCGTAAGGACCAGTGGGTTCCATGTCAATTAGTTCTCCGTCTGCCAATTCATAATGTAATCCGGTATGCGGGAAACGAGCGTGTCTTTAGACCTGAGAGGAAAGCGACACGGGTGATTTTAAGACGCTCGAGTACTCGCTAACGCTGACGCTATCACCGTGGTCTTTCTCTCAATTTTATTGATAACCGTACCCATCTTTCCGATGAATAGCTTTGCAGTATTTGTGAGAAATACCTTCAACCAATCCTTTGATGGTTGAGATATTGAAACTACCACTAGCACGAGTAGCTATCCTACCGATATGTGTTCCTATTTTCTTACCTTTATCGACAACGGCTTTAACAATATCGCCAGTTTGAAAACCAAAATGTATTTTCTCTCTAGCGCAATGTCGGATAGGAAAGCCTTGCTTATCAGTACGGCAAGATTGTCTAGTCCCATGTCCAGCAGCCTTAATTATTAGTGGTTTAACGCCTTTGATATTGAGCTTTTGGGGTGTTGATTTACCAACACAAGCCGCGTCAATCTAATGGATTTTCTTGAAGCTGAGCGGAGTCGAAGCTTCAAGATTTTGAGTGGTTCGGTTGAACTTAGTTAACCCGCCTGAACCAGTTTCTACTGGTAGTCCAGTAGCTTTCAAAACTTCAAGCAACTTGAATCGTGTCGAGTTGACAGCAGCAGTATCTGCTAGTGGTTGTTTTGCTTGGTCTTGGATTTTCTTAAGTCTTTCTAGGTCTTTTTTCAGAAAATCTTTAATATCCTTCGTTCCTTTTTTCGTGTTGCATCTTTCGCAACTCAAGGTGAGGTTAGAAATGCGATCTGATCCTCCTTTTGCTCTAGGGTGGATATGTTCAATCTGAAATGGAATATCTTTGATATCACAGTAAGCACATTTTCTACCCCATTTTTCTAACAGGTATTCCCGCGTTTCGTAGCCTGCAAGTGTACCCTGTTGATACTCTTTACCTGATATCTCAGGGTTTTGTATGATTTGGGTGTCGAACCTGACCAACTCTTGTGATATGGCAGTGATTGGGGCATGCGAAAGAGTTCTTCAAATAAGGAAAATCTTTCCTCAAAGGTGAGGTCTTTTTCACCATCGATTCCTGCGGTCTTTTTCCCAGCATTTAGCTGTGATACTTGACGGACTGCCAGTAACCTCGCTGCGGTGGACTTCAGAATCAGCTTTTGAAGGGACTTTGCTTTGCGCAAGTCACCAACTTGAACAGCTTTAAACACTCGTTGTTGTAGGCGGAATAAGTTACGACGGAATTGCTTCCAAGGTAGGTTCTTCCAGGATTCGCTAGCATTGCTACTGCGTCTAATCATGCTCTGCTCCAGTTCGTGTTTTTCTGAACACCAAGAGACCAATTACGGTCTGTCCTACCCGAATTAAGGGAATTCTGCTGCTCGTCTAGCCTACGCAAGGGGTTCGACCTCCCCTTAGACCCTTAATTCGTTTTTATTCGTTCCCTCAGTTGGATTGTTCGTTCCTTTAGGTGTAGCCATTTCAACCACTGGATTCCCTAGACTCTTGTCGCTATCCAAGGCATAATGCGACGGGAATTAGCTCCAGTGAAGTCGGGGTTTTTGTGTTGCGCCCCGCTTCTTTGTGGGTTGCTTTTTTAGGCTCGGTTTCACCGTGGGAACTCCCCATTAGCACCAGTGTCATCCCGCAACGGATGTCTGATTGTGCCCTGTTCCCAGCTTCACCCGACCGAATCCGAGTCTGGTCAGTGTGGGCAGATAGGGAGTCATACCTGAGTCTGGTAGGCAGGTCTTTCACCTGCATCCAGCCGAGAGTTCAACCCTAATTGCAGTGATCTGCTGCAAGGTTGGTGAGGTTATTTACGGACTTTACCTACCGTGATTCACTCACAACGAATCGCACGCCTTGCCAAAGTTATCAGTCGGTACTATCTGGATGACACTGGTGTTAACTCTATATAAACCTGTTTAATCACCCAGTTCTAGAGCTTGAAACTGGCGAATGCATCTCAAGGTAGGTACTTTAACTCTCACTGATAACGTAGTACACGAGGTACTTAAGCGGGTCAGCTAGTGTGGCTTGGAAACTGGAGCTACTAGCAAGCTAGAAGCGAGAGCGTCTTCAGACCTGAGTTGCTGACAGCGGGGATTGTCTCGGTACTGGGAGAGAAAATCTTCTTTGGTGAGGGTTTTTGAGGAGATATATGTCATTGAGTCAATAAAGATGAAGGTAGAATGAAGATTTATCACTTAGTATCACACGATACCAGTTAAAGG
>Ga0209611_10006838_pt1 | contig 18493 bp, 20 predicted proteins | sample S1TSphgellanicum_3_FD_187693 | JGI IMG/M metagenome (GOLD analysis project Ga0209611, IMG submission 187693) | Host-associated microbial communities from peat moss isolated from Minnesota, USA - S1T2_Fc - Sphagnum magellanicum MG (SPAdes) (version 2) | ecosystem: Host-associated > Plants > Peat... | reverse complement strand
ATACAATTCTTTTTTTTTGATAATTATTTATGAAAATTGAATATTTCATCAAATATTTAGAATAGGAAATTTGTTGAATTTTAGTTTGGACCAATTTGGATGAGTTCAATACAAAAAATCCATGAAAATACATGTTCGCTTTTGGCCCACACTAAAGAACTAAAGACCTCAAAGAGGATTTTTATTTTCTTTTATATATATATATATATATATATATATATATATATATATATATATATATATATATTTTAAATTTTTTTTGTGGTCATATCTTTATGTTTCTTTAGTTGATGATGAAAACACAATTTGTCATCAAAGAGAAAGAGAGGGTTAATATTATAAATTATTATTAACCCATATTTGGTCAAGTGATATCAAATCATTTGATGCAAAATAGTGCAAAAAACATTTGATGAAAGATGCAAGGACCTTTATATAAATTAAATGCAAATTGTGACATATTTCACCTATGTGTCATTATAAAAGAAATTGTGTATTATTTTGTGTGTGCTTGATTTTTTTATTAAAAAAAAAAGGGTAAAGTAATTAGGTTTATTTTATTATCAACTCATTATTGTTGGTTGAATCAAATTAACTATAGTTCAAATCATTTGGTTAAGCCCGTCCATCACCAACCACCCAATTGGGTTGCATAACCAGAGGTTGAAGGCTCAAAGTTCAAACCTCGGGGAAGGTTAGGTCACCCATAATGGACCCACCCTTATAGTAGTAGTGGGAAGAAAGTGATGAACTTTGGAAAGGAGGATACCATACTTGCAAGTCAGATTCAGCATAAAATTAATTAAAATTGGATGTGCCTAAAATTTTTAAGAAATTTGTAAAATTAGATTTGTTTGTTTCAAAGGCAAGTAAATCAACCAAATTGCATAGAAAATATGCAAGAGAGCTTATTTGTTTGAAAATTTCATCAAAATGTGAGAATTTGAAAAAAAATTGAAATTTTTAAAATTTTAAAATTTTAAAATAAATAAAATATATACATAAATGAATAAGAACCAATGTAAGTTGCACAAAACTTGACAATTGGACATAGAGCATTAACGCGGGGGCAAAACTTGACAAAGCCACAAAAGAAACGCGTGCCAAAGAATTGCCAAAACATTTTGAACTTAAAATGAAGTACAAAAGTCATCAAAATCCTTTAAAAAAATTATTATTATTTTCGGCACATGATTGCGGAATCCAACAATTAGGTTCAAAAGTAGCCATACAAGGTTGAAAGAAAAGCAACTCGATTAGAGTTAGTTGGCACACTACATGTTTCCCCTTGTTGGCCCCCTTACACTTGGTAGAAAGTTGCTTAAAGGGGGGGAAGTACAAGCATCGCAAGCTTGTAAAGAGCAATTCATTCATTCATTAGTTGGCAAAATAAGTGTATTCCTTTTGTCCTTTCATTATAGAGGATACAAAAATGACCATCTATGATAGAAGGCAAATATCCTTAAGTAAAATGCTTGTAAGAAATAACATGAGAGAAAGAACTTTGAGGCCACCAAGTTATTTCTTAAGTACTAAAGTCTTTGTAAATCACAATGACAATCATTTTGTAGTGATAATTCCATATGATCAAAAAAAACTATATCACCCAAATTAAGTGAGAAAATTATGGACCCAATCCAAATCCTTTCAAGCTTTGTTATCTACAATCTTTGGATTTAGGGTTGTTTAAGAGGCTCCCCCTTCTTCTTGTAAAAGAAAAATGCTTGTCACTACTTGTCAACTACAAACATCTAAATGGGTTTGTGGGGTTATGAAATGAAAAGTTGTCAACACATATGACACGACATGCAAATGAAAGGGTTAAAAGGTTTGTCAAGAAAGACAAATAGGTATTCAAGGAATTGGATGGTGAAATCATCATCATTGGAAAAGAAAAGTAAACGCTTCTAGGTACGTGATTGGACTTTAACCTAAAGATTTTTAAGAGGGATGTTGTCAGTCTCCATGAATGTCAAGACTCAAGTTGAGGTTCTTGGAGAGGCAAAAAAAAAGCAAAAAAAAAAAGAGGCATCTTACTATTTTGTTATATAATAGAGTTATTATATTTCCAATATTGTTCAATTTTGTTATAACCATGGGTATATTAAACTTATCTGGAAAGTCACCCTGTCTTCACCTTCTCTTTCATGGCCTATCCCCTCTTTCAGTGGTATTATCCTCAAAGTAATGAAATTTTACTAAATCTCAGTATGAAATGCTGAAACTCAGCATTTGATGCACACGGTTCAGGTTCGAGAGTGATTAGAGCACACTCCTACAGATAGGAGCAGTGAAAATATATGTTACAGAAGTGGAGGCGCTCAGGAAAAAGGAAAGACATGATGATGAAACTCAATTTACCACCCAAAGTTGGTGGAAAAACTAGTTTGGGTCCCAGTTATTTTGTTCTGTAAAATTTTCATTTCAAGTTACAGGTTTGATGCCCTATTATGCCAAAACTTGCCGTGCTCACCCCTAATCACCTGACTTTACTGATAACATTATTAAGTTGTTAGTTCTAAAGTCTAACCCTTTAATGTACACAATGCACATGCATTATCAAGCCTTATAAACCATTCAGACCTCGTTCTCTGGCATAGATGTAGCCAAACACATGTCAACTCCAAAAAGTGAAAGATACCCACGAATACATATGATGTCTTCTTCTCCATGACTTGACAAGGAAGTGATCCTTAGCCTTATTAGATCTACTTCACCCACAAGAGTTTTTGGGGGGTGGGTGGCGGGGGGGGGGGGTTTCCAATCCTATTGTTGTTGTTTCTATCAATCACCCTAGTCATGGGTGCATCAGATGTTCCAAGTTTTTTTTTCCTTCTTTTGTAAGGCATTGAGTGACCAATCACCCAAAACAAACAAAAAAGTCTAAAAAATTTCTGAGTTTTCTTCTTTTGTAATAAACTCTCTCTCTCTCTCTCTCTCTCTCTCTCTCATTCATTGACCAATCACCCAAAACAAACCAAGAGTCTCAAAATTTCCAAATATAGAAGCTCTCAAGTCAAGCAACGTTCCAAACATAAGGTGAAACAAAAAGTCAAGACTTATTATAATGAAAAGCATATTATAAAAAAAAATGAAAGTTACCCAAGTACTTGCATGCTTCCTCTCTCCTTGCCTCTAATCTGAGAAAGACAAACATCAAAATTTAAGACTAAAAACCTCATATATTGGTTCTCTCACCCAAGAAAACTTGCCAAAATTTGTACAAAATTTGCATAACATAAATGTCATTGATCACTTACCTTATTAGTTTCCCTCAAATTTCCCCTCATAACTTTGATTAAATGAAAAAACATATAAAAAATTTAGGTTGGTCGACTTGAGGGAACAAAAAAAACTAACCCTATAAATCTTCACCTAGGCCCCCCAATTCATGAGAGATGAGATGCATGGGTGAGTACTACCTCACCTCATTGGTTGCCTTCAAATATTTATTTTTAATTGCGGTGGTCATTGATTTTTGTCTAAGCTAATACTCGTGCATAAGAAGAGCTTGGGTATCTCCCATTCACGACCTTATAACTAATTTTGCTTTACGAATATATTCATGTTCTTAAAATGGGAAACAAACCAAATGTTTCACTCGCACCATTATTTTGCTTTAGGGTCATTGCTAGGTGAATAAATTTAACATTAAAATTTAGGGTTTTCTCCAACTTATGAACACCAAGAAACTTTTGAATGTTGCCCATTTTTCAAGTGCATGCTAGAAATTTTTTTTTTGCTCTTCATTTCATATCACCTATCATCATATGCAACCTACCGAGAATGATAATAACAATAATGGAACACAAGTTGACAACAATAATTCACATACCCGTGTCATTTCATGACACTTCCAAATTGCAAATATTTGTGAGTAGACAAATTTCAAATTGCCCCAATCATTTCCAATTTGTGAAGTTCATGTCCAAGCAACAATAATGATATATAATGGTAAGGTTCTTATTGCAATGCACATGTTTGCTAGGATTACATATACATATATATATATATATATATATATATTGCAAAGCAAGTTTGGGATATTAATTGGTGAACTTAAACTAGTGGAAATATATAGTTCAAGTAACAAGTTTTGAACATATGACCAATGTTCACCTATTCCTTTGGTGATTAATATTTTTTAAAACCTTGTTTTTGGAAAGAAAGTTGTTGTATGGTTGTTGTTGTTGCATTATGTAGTGTTCCATTGATGGTAGTTGGGTTGCATCTAGTGCTTGTGCAAGGTATTTTTACATGGGGGGCCATAATTGAGATATTTGAATGAAGGAAAGTTTGATTCTTTTGAAATTTCCAATAAAATTTTGTACATGGCTCCCAATAGTGTTTGCTCCCAATAATGTTCCCAATGATGTTCCCCAAAGCTCCCAATAGCCCCACACTTTATCCCTCCCCAAAGTTGAACTTTCATAACCTACTCAGCTAGGTTGAAAGGAAGCACCTCTATTAACTTTTATTTTTTGGGGGAGTGCCCAAATGTTTACCCCCCAAAACAAATTGATCGGCCTATCAAAGTGGCTCCTTGCAACAACAAAACAAAACCAAAAAAGAAAAAACTTTGGGTGAACATTGCCCGTGCCGTCCCTCCGCCCACCCCCCTCTCCCCCCCCCACCAAACTAATTAATACTGGATTTTGACCTATAATTAGGTCTGTCTACCATTGCACCTAGAAAATGAGGCGTTTTTTTTTAAAGGGAATTCTTAGCAAAAAGGTTGTAAAATAAAGTGTGCTCTTGAGCAAAACTATTCGCTAAACCTTAAACCCCATTATTTGTGAGCTTCTAAACTATGCAATAACTACATGATACCATCTTGTCATCGAATATTGTCAGTGCTTTCATCAAAACAAGATTTCAAATTATCATCATTTCTCAAAATGAAACTTCAAGTTTGCAAAGAATCTATAGATTTTTATAAATTCAGATTTATTTAAAAAATTATTAAGAAAAAATGTGATTTATTTGAAAAATTCTAATAATTTTTCATAACAAGTTGCAAAAAAAAAATTCAAAAATTTATTTTTATAAAAAAGTCATTTTAGGGGGAAAGGACAATAATTATAATATAAGATAACATTTGTGGCTCCTTTGAATGTGTTTTGACCCATGCACCATTCATAATTGGTGTACATTGCATGAGCCATCACACTAATATAACAATGACAATCCAAACTATTTCTAAGGTAAGCATTGTAAAAAAAAATTTCAATGTGCTACATCACTTATATGCATACCTACTTTTCTCACAATCTAAAGAAAACTCAAAAAATTGTTGAATTAGTTAACATTTGAAAACAAGATGCAACACATTTTCAAAAACATAAAAACATGTTAGATTTCAATGTTGTTCGTAGCTAAAAAAAAACATTAATAAATACAAAGCCTTTGTTTTGAAGATGCATGAAGATGGTGCTACAATCACACAAGTTGCCCATAACCTAGAGCTTTTTTCTAACTTGAAGGTAATTTGGGACTGTTTGTGTCATGTTTGAAAGACTAAATGAACCAATCAAATTCTCTCAATCTCAACAATGTTTTGTTTGTGATTTCATTTTTACAATAAAATTGTGCAAAGCAATTTTTTGCTATTGTTACAATGACCCCAAATTATTTACATGAATGACATGTTCAATAGCTACTAGAATTTGTTGAGTGGGACATCAAATGTGGTGGTGCATGAATGGACACCGATATACATATAGTTTGGAAAACTTGAATTTCCAAATTGCTAACACTTCCATTTTGATGCATTGTCATTGTCCTTGAATGAAGCTTTATGTGCTTAAAACTTCTTAAAACTTGAGCTTTATTCCAACATACCATCAATGATCATCAAGGTAGTGTTTTGAAGCAATAGCCAAGGTTAATGAACTTGGAAAACAATTTATTGCACAATATGTGATGGATGCCATAGGTGTAGCTTACTCACATTGTAACTAAAATCCTCGTTTCAAGCAACTTTCCCCATTCATATGACTATCTTTGAAAAGATTATATTATCAGCCTAAGAAGCTTGGATACATCTAAACATGGATCCTAGCAACACTTGAAGTGAACATTTCAAACTTGTAATGTTTTTCTTCAAGATCACAATGAAGTCTATTGGGTCATATAATAGCTCATGAGATCTCAATCCATTGTCTACACATTGAAAGAATATTGCATTATCATGTGCCCAATTTAATGAGTTCACAAAAGGTAACAAAGCTGGCTATGGTATTTCAAATTATAGGATGTATGGAATATGAAAAACTTTATCAACCTTGACATTCATGACTTGGATAGACTTCAAAATAGGTTTGTGAGCATTTGGATTTGGTGGTTCATTGTTTGCATAACATTATAGTTTTGATATTTTTTGTCATGACAATGCCATCATAGCTTGGATTGAGGAGAAAGTAAGGAGGGGTTTCTTGGCTTGAGCCAAAAACAATCTCAAATGTTCAATGGCTCATTGTCATTATGTAAATGGAAAACTCTAGGTTTTTTAAACATCATTGGTTTAATATTGAGAACTTTCCAAGCCCACATATTGTGAGTTTCATTGCATTATAAATGTTGGGCATGTTTAGCTCATCTTCTAGCACATAAATGGGTCAAAACATATTGGGGTATCCCATTTGAAACACAACGAAAGGTTTTTAGGACTTTGAAACTAACTTTTTTCTTCACAACACTTAACACGTATATTAGATTCCCCCTTTATTTTTCATGTCAAATGAAACAAATTTCCTGCAATCTAATATATGAGTTTCAAGTTTTTAAAATTTTTAAAATTTTTATTTTTATTTTTAAAATGAAAATAAGAATAATAAAATTTATCCAATGTGAGCTATGTTCTATCGATGACCCCTAATTCCCAAAATTTTCACTTTTTGGAACTTGTATATTGTAATAGGACATTTGGTTTTTGTCACATTTGAATATTTTATATACATTAGCACCTAAGGTGTTTGTGGTAAAAAACTTGGGCCAAAATAAACATGCAAAAAAGAAACCCTTAGACCTTATACAAAGTTTGTTTGGACCCAATTGAACAATTGGAAGACCATTAAAAACACAAAAGATGCTAGACAAAGGTTATTTGAACACCAATGGAGAAGAAGAGGACCATAAAGCCCTAGGCAAAAGTTGTTTCAACACAAATGAGCAAGAGGAAAATCATTGACACCCTAAATAGAGGCTAATTGAATTATCCAAATAAAAAAGGGGAAGACCATCAAGACGATCACATCTACATACAACAACACCCAATTGACCACAACTTTGTACATGAAGACCATCGCCATTACAAATCAAATGGGCACAAAAAGGGAATATGATATTTTTTGTAATGTACAAGTTGCGGCTCATGACACATGTGTGAGGTAAACTTCATGGCTTCATCCTTTGTTTACCTCACATTCAACACGTGTCATGAGCTATGACTTTTTGTGTGAGTAAAACCACATTCTCAATTACCATTTCTAGTGTGGCTACATGTACCTAAAGAATCTTGAATGTTTGTCAAAATTGGAATTTCATTCACTTTTTAACATGAGTTGCTATAGGCCATCACCCTCCTCCTTCCTTCTTCTTCTTCTTCTTCAACATGGCTTAGACTTTAGACCATAAGAGCAAAATTGTCTAGTACTTCTTCTTCTTCAACATGGTTTAGACTTTAGACCATAAGAGCAAAATTGTCTACTATATAAGGTGTTGTTACATAGTCAAATATTCAACACAAGTGAGACAATAAATAATCAATTTTTTGGGACTTTTCGGTAAGTTAAGTTGTGCACGTTGTTTCAATGATTTTTGGTACTTTAATATTTCATGTCAAACTTGATTTGACCAAAAGCATCTTTACAAAGAAAGGCGGAGTTGTGGGAAAAGGAGGCTCTCTTAAGTTCAAAATTTTGCCAAAATGAGAATGGGGATCCAAATGAGAATGAGAATCCAAATGAGAATGAGAATGGTAGATCATGAGGTGTTAGTAGGCCAAGAGTTCTTACACCCACTCCTTAAGGCTAGCAGGGATCATACACCTACATATAGGCATAAGATCTGTTGCACTCTTAAGAGAGTAGGCATTACATCCCTACTATGTTTTTCATAGAGATGTAAGGTGCCCTCCAAGGATCCTTCTGTTCTTCCTTTTGTACTACATAAGGAAGCTGACAAAACAACCCAATTAGCTCAAGAGAATATCATAATTCCCAGCAATAATTTGTACCCTCATCGCTTGTGATCTGCTTTTGGGATCACCAACCCCACCACACACACAAAATCAATCTCTCTCTCTCTCTCTCTCTCTCTCTCTCTCTCTCCAAGAATTAATAACACCCTTTTACTTTTGATGAATTGTAATTCATGCAGCTTTGCCACTTCACAGGAATCCCTCTAAAAGCCCCAACTTAAAGCCTACAAAACCGGGTTATGGAAAAATCTCTTTACTTGTGCTTTCGGAGATCATTATATCCTCTGCATAATTACAAGTTCAAACTCAATTTCCCACTCTTTAAAGGCTGTACTGCATCCAAAGCACTGTATACTTGTACATTTACAAGTTGAAACTCAGTTTCACATACAAATGCTCTTCTTTCCAGCTATTAATTGTGCTCTAAAGGTCTATTTTCAAGATACCAATGGCTTGGGTAAGGATCACATAGATCAGAGACCTTTTTCCTTTCAATGCCAGAGTCAATTTATTACCTCTTTTCTCACAGCTCACAGCAGTTCACCAAATACCAAAAGAAACCCCTACACAAAAGTGACACCACCAAGTCAAAATTTCTCCCGCTCTCTGAGCAAAAATTCAGGGGTACCTATCTACTTTGACCTTGCTTGCAGAGCCAAAACTGTGTCGTCCACTCTTTAGTTCCCCAATGCACTCACATCTCACAAACACTTCCATCTCTTTGTCTCCTACAGTAAACACATCTATCTATCTGCATCCAGAGCTCTATAAATTCAGAAGAACTGGAACTCACTCTGCAACCCTCTACTACCTCCTATGATACCTTAGTACTATGTTCAATTGACAACAAGCAGCAAACGAAAAAGATTCAATCAAAACTCAAGCTGCAGATTCTATCATTTGATCAATGTTTTGTAGTAAGTCAAACGAGCCTGTTCCCATTTCGACGATGCGCCCCATCACGATTCGTGCAGATGGTGACTCAAGATGGTCAGTCTGCTTTTGCAAAGTTGCATCCATCAGAAACGTGGTGGCTGTTTCAAAGCTCATTTTCAGAAATGGTGATGGGCTAGAGTTGATGCCCATTCGATTGCATGGTCTGTAGCCACCTTGGAATGTCATGAAGTCTGCAATGAGACCCAAGTGCCTAGGGTTCACTGAAATCCCATACGCACCAAAAACAGCCTGTACTTCTGACAAAATTGTTGCACGACACACCTCCACGCCATAGACCTGCAGATCAACAAATCGTTCACAATCAAGGATCATAATGGGTTTGCGCATTCTGAGCAGCTGGACATACTCATTTTGGATTGGGACTGTTTTGAGCAACAATCAACTGTTCAAGCATCATGACACCTAACAAAGATTGGAAGTATTATGAGCATATTTTTCAGTGGAAGAAAAGATTGTGAACCTGAAGCATGGATGCAATGTTGTTGGTGGTGAGATGATGCAGATCCAGATCATCTGAGAGCATCCACAAGCCCTCAAAATTTACACCATCAGTCTGCAGTGCAGGCCTGTTGGGATCGCCCTTGAAGTCAATGACAGCACATTTCTCAATGCCTGCCAATGCTCGCACAGTCACCAACTTTGCCACTCTCTCTACAATCTGCATTTTACCACATCAGGTAGAACCAGAAACCCCCCGTAAATGCTTCCACCACACGTGGAGTCCAATCCCACCCAATCACCTCAATCTATTCTCCATTGTTGATCTCAGAATCCCTTCAAACTCTACACAAATTATTGAGAAGGAGCAACACATGCAGAGTAAAGGATTTCCATCAGTACCTATTTTGGAGAAACTACAGCCAGAGTTTAGGGTTTTGTGTGCAAAGAAAAGAGTTCAAGCAGAAACTGCAAGTGCCCAGTGAAGTAAGTACCTCAGCCAGTATGATATGTGGGCTCTGTGGCTTCACACTAAAGTGCATCTCAAACAAGGACCCTTTTACAGTCAATGTTTCTGCCATTTTTTCACCTCCTTTTGGCTTCTTGCCACTCTTGGTTTTTACTCCTTTTGCACCCAACTTCACAGTTGTAGGCTCTTGAGTGGAGACCAGGGCGTCTTCACCATCATCATCATCCCCAATGTAGATGCCCCTCCTTTCCTCATTATCCTGTGTGACCTGTCCACCACCACCACCATCCTCCTCACCTTCATCATCAGCAAGCTGTTCATGCAGATCCCTGTGACGGGTTTCTTCTGCAATTGCTTTTTCATCATCATCTGCTTCATCATCATATCCCCTCTCATCATTGTCTTGTCCTCTGCGTTTTTCAGCATCTGCCCCTTCTTCTTCTTCATCTTTCTCATCAATGTCATCATCTTCATGCTCTCCTGCTTCCACATCATTATGTTTGCTTCCCTTTGGCTCTGGCCCCTCTGCATCAACTACCAACCATTGAACCCATTTTTATATTTAACTCATGAGGGTTTAGGATTTAGTGTATTTCCCTCATCAGTAAAATACTCCAAGTCACATTAATTCTGGAAAATTTCCATGCCTCTCAAACAGAATGACAGCACTCCAATGCAATTCCTGATCACACAAGCAAAAGATTATATCTCCAAGAAAACATCTGGAGCTTGTTTAGCAGTATGATAGAAAATACCTGCTGCAGCAGGTGCAGTTGAGTCCCCTTCCCCCATTTGTGAAGGTTGTAGGACTTGAATTGCATTGTCTTTGCTCTTACCAGAGCTAGCTTTAAAAGCCTTTTCAACTTCTTTCATCAGTTTGGGGATGAACATTGTGCGCACTACTTGTTCACACTCATCAAGCTGCAGGTTCAAATGCTGTGGGTAGCGATCTGGGGAATACAGCTTCAGAATCACCTTGTACACTTTGGACACTTGACCATTCTGCACCGAATAGGGAACCTCCCCGACCTCAATCTTCTCTATCAGATCTACTAACCGCAGTTTTCTCAAATGGGTGGCTAACCTTTCTGCATCCTCTCTGCAGAAAACATCAATCCAACCCATGTCAGAAGATCCATCAGCCTCACAGTATATGATGCTGATTGCAACTGAGTGACCAACTGCGAAATTCTATAAAGGAAAGGCTCAATGACCAAGCTAAAGCTACTGTTGAATGTCGACTGACCTTGTCTTGCCAGGTCTCAAGGGGCAAGTCATAATGGGTGTAGAAATGTCTTTTGATGCTGTCATCAGAATTTCACGCAGACGAGGAATCCCAAGTGTTACATTCATCTCCCCCCGCCCTGCAAAGTGAAACGTGTTGAGCCTGAAAAACCAACAAACCACAAATCAAGGGATGTGAAAGACAATCAATCTGGACAGACAAAATACTTCTGTGGACAGTAGTCTTCAAGGTGATTGTTCAATAATCTCTTCTCACCTTAATTTTGGAGAGCATTGAAAGGAGACAGGTTACTTACGTCATTTGTGTGGAAGGCTCTCCAACAGATTGTGCTGCTAACACACCCACTGGTTCACCTGGCTGAGCGAGACTTGATCCGTACTTGAGTCTCATCAGAAACCGGAAGTCTTCTCTATTCCTGTGCTTTCGAAGGTGCAACCGTTTTCTGTCTGCCCTTGATTTTGATATCTCAGCAATGAATCCCTCTAGCTCTTCCTCAAAGGCTTTCGACATGGATTCCTGTGAGTCCTCTTCCATGGAGACCTTATCATCAGCACTACCATCTGGACCATTCTCCTTTCCCACTAGTTTTCGTCTCCTCTTGCTGCTTTCTCGAAGATGTTCCACCTCATCCTTCCCAAGCCGCATTGCTACCAGATCTTGATTCTGAACACAAAAAGCATCAAATCCACCACTTCTTACAATCCCATCATCGGCTAAGACCACCCTAGTATGTCAGCTTGGGACAAAATTTGTCAAACAACATCAAGTGCATACTCAGACCAAGACATACTATAAAATCCCCAATAATGTCAAAGGCTGCCAACCTTCGTTGTCAAACTTTTTGGTGAGGACAACAATTGTGACTTACAGTAGCTAACAATTCAAATTTTGAGAGGTGGCTGGTTTTGGAAACATCAATGCCATCCTCTCCATATCGGAACTGTACAATGGAACCATCTGAATCACGGACAGTGTAATCGTAGTGCACTTTCAAGCATTCCAAGTTCTTCATAAGACACCTTTGCAAGTACCCACTACGTGAAGTCTTAACCGCTGTGTCAACTAGCCTGCATGACACGTAAGAAGAGTGATGAGTGAGGAAATCAGAAACACCCATTAAAACTAGCCATGAAGCAGTGGTATTGGGTATACAGAAATCTCTGAATAAAATCAAACGATAACAAACGTCAGCTGAGTGTTACAGGCTTTCTACCCATCCCGGCCAGCCATGCAATGGAAATAGTATTCCTGAGGCCGGAGCCCAGTCAAGAAGCGATCACCAATGAAGCCTCCAGCACGTGCGCTTGTGTCCCACGGTGGGAAGCATGGCAAAGTTTTCCCAGACACCATTCGAGGCACACGTTTCCCTTCCAGCTCTTGTTGCCCAAGCAATGATGAAATCTGTGTAAAGTTCACCTGAAACAAGTATTTGCACACCGAAACTCTTGGGTCATGCTGCAAGTACATTTACTTTCCTCCAAGCACTGTATCCAAGGATACAAAGGAAGAAACCTGGGAATGAAGATGAGATACCCAACATACTTGCAAACAAAGAGTGCCAATGCAACCACCTGAGTGCAATTCTTTCAAGCAGATGAGCAACAGAGGAGATGTGACTAAAACCCACTGGTACAAATGAGAAGAGAATCGGCAAAAGGGAGATAGGAGGCAGCATAAGAAAATGACCCAAGAGACAATACCAGTCCTCCCTTTGCACCAGTGATGGTCATGAGGGAAAGGCAGTTGGAAGGAAATGGCTTCAGAAGGCCACGGGGGAAGATTGTGTTGTTGATATCAGACGTGATGCGATTCAGGGCACTTGTCATGAGCATGTCCAGACGGGCACTTGCAACTTCTCCCTTACTCTGAATCTTCTTTTCGACTTTGTTCTTGACCTCCTCCATGTCCACATCAACTTCCATTGCAGCAAAAAACAACTGTCAGGATACACAAAAACAACCGGCATGTTATCTACATTCAGAATTCAAACGAAAAGAAGACATCAAACATGCTTTTGCGAGTTTTTTGTCAATGTCATTTCCTTTTGTACCTGCATTCTCGTTGATGCCAACATACTGAGCGTTGATTCCATCACCTAGTTTCTCAGTCTTATGCAGCTTGTGGCGCCTCTGTTTCTCAGCCTTTGGGACTAAGAGCAGGTCTCCAATCCCACAGGTGAATCCATGCATCTGAAACCGAGTGGAATGTACATGGAGGGGTTAGGGTTTAGTTTTCTCCTCCACATAGAATAGCACTCTCAATAGCATCAGTGAACTGCATATACTGAAGTAATGAATAGATACTACATCCTCACATGCAGTCATACCCAAAGGAGACTTGGTCAGACAGTACTGACAGAAGTCAGGCAACTAATTAGTAACCCACCCACCTGCAGGTATGCAGTGAAAAGACGGCTGAAAACAGACAGGAGTCGGCCTGCACTCTGGGCCCCATAAAGCTCCTGAAACGAATGAATGATGCCGTACTTCCCAAACTGGGCTTTGTCAATCACCCCGCAAAGCAGCTCATTGTCATTCAAAATGATTTCAAGCTCACCACTAGTCTTACCCCAGTACTCACCTGAGACTTTTATAGGTGCCTTCAGTGAAAACGGGGGCAACCCAAAAGTCACAAAATTGAACACTGTTGTTAGGACCTGCAAAAGAGAGATACATGTACATGTAAGGTGCTGCTGATGTCTCTGACAAGTTCAGCTCAAATGGATTAGCAGAAGCATGACTGGATTGACACTACACCCTAAACCCTCAAGTCATGCAGGCAGATATAAATTATTCAATTTGTGGGTGCAAGGGTTTAGGGTTTAACCCCTAAATCCTGCTCATTTTGCAGAAATCTGCAACTGATTGATCGATAGTGCTGTTGAGATGACAAACACGTAACAGGAATTCAATTGCAAATGAATCACACTAAGAGGCTTACCTGCTTTCCAGTCCACAAAGGGCGAGGCTTCAAAATAGCTGGGGGAAGAGGCATGATGGAGTCATCATGATCTATCACACCCAAAACTGTCTGTTTCTTGCTTTTGAAGCTTGTGGGGTTGGATGAGACACAGGCTGAATACACCAGCTGCTGATACTCTTCCCTTGTCAGAAAAGTGTCCCGCTTTGTGAGCAGTGTTGCACTGCAAATATGGTCCTGGACAAAGGAAGCAAAAGAAACATGAATGTGACACAGTACCTTCAGGACAATGGAAAATGCTCACAATGTTTATCAACCCTTTTGCACAATTGCACAGCTGGGCAGATTAAGGCAGGCCAAGAAAGGTATGATCATTAGTCCATTCCTGCATAAGACAACCCATGTACAACATTGGAAGAATATTCTGAACCTGAATAAGGCCACGAATTGGGTCACCACTGGTAGGCACAACGTATTGTTGGTCAGCATTTACAATTTCATATGCCTCTGCCCTTCCAAGTTCCTCTTGGGGAAAATGGACATTCATCTCATCACCATCAAAATCTGCATTGTAAGTGCTGCAACCAAGGATTAAGTTACTCAGGGAACCAGGACAAGGACTTTTCAAGCCTCATCAAGAAATCATCTCTCTCTCTTGAACTCAGCAGCTAATCTCACAATGTGGAATGACCTCAAGATAATGATTACCCAAAAGCAAAAAGCCTGGCCTCTATTTTGTGGTTTCCCTTCTGGGTTTGTGTACAAACCTGCAATTTGCATAATGAAGTCGCAGCGTTTTCTCGCCCTTAAGAACACGGGCTTGATGAGCCATTACTCCTGGTTTATGCAGAGTTGGCTGTCAATCAACAACAAACATATGAAAACAACAAGGGCACCAGACCACAACAGCAGATTCAAAAAGCCCACAAAACCACAGAAAACATTCAACGCTCAGCATCAATTGAATTGACAAAAAGCTGAACTCACTTGTCGATTCACCAACAACACATCACCATCTCGAAGATGTCGATACACAGTCTTCCCAATTGCTCTGCCTCCATTTATGGTGGCTGCACCCATTACTGATCCAGGGGTGGAGAGAAGAGTTTTGGCAAGGGCTGTGCGCTTGAACTTGGGCAGGTTGGCTAAGTTCACAACCCCACCTTGTTCATCTTCCACATGTGTTGCCCCTGGGTGTACATGGGCACCATTCTCTACAGCATCCCTCATGCTCTCAACATTCCATGGTGTTACTCTCTGCAGAAAGGAAAAAAAAAAACCGCGAGACATAACCACAGGATAAATAGCAACCACTTGTAACTATGTCCACACAAAATATTGATTTTGCCTTGAAAAACAGTCTAAGATTTTTTTTACCTCTGGGTAAGTTAGCCGTGTTGCAAAGTATGGTGGAATCCCAATCTCATTCACAGCGATATAGGGATCAGGAGAAATGACAGAACGACATGCATAATTCACCCGCTTGCCCATCATGTTCATGCGGAACAGCCCTTCTTTCTTCTCAAGTAACTGTCGTACTCCGCCACCTCCTTGATCTTTGCTCAGACCAGTTGCTGGTATCAAAACAGCAAGCACCAACCACAGAGACATCAGCAAACACTTGAAATCATCGCACAACAATTGTAATGTCCACAAGCTAACCAAATCATGAACATCTCACCTATGACAGGATCTATGTGTGGGAATGTAAAGCATGTACCTGTAGTGCTATCAAGAAGAGCACATACTTCATTTTGCAGGTTAAGCCATAGCCTGGTTGCCATAGTAATGTCGAGCTTCTGAATTGAACCATCTTCGCCTTTCTTCCCTCGTGAGAACTCTGTCAACACAATGTTTGCTCGCAACATTCGCCCATAGAAGATATTTTGTGGGTGCTCTATTAGCTGCACAAGAAGAACAAAGTAAATATTACTTGTGGTAGCATTCTTGGAACTAGATAGATTGTGTTCATCACAGAAGAAGCAGAGGCAGTAGACAAAGAATGAGCCCTATTGGCTCACATTCCCGAAAAGAGCAGAAGAAAGTACATACCTACATAATGTATGAAGGGAAAGACAAGCATGAGGGAAAAACCCACCTTGCCATCCATCATGTTTGCAGGTCGGAACCTGTTGGGAGTGACAAGAATACTCTCAACGAAAAACATGGATGATCCAGTTTTCTTGAGGTTCTTGAGTGTGTGTGAGTGCCAACCCTTTTCACCCAAGCCCCATACCAATGAGCAGATGTGCTCTTCCTTCTCCCATACTTTTCGCATGTGTTCTTTCACCTGGCCACAAATCCATTGTCAAGCATCAATGAATGAACACTGATCTCCTCTTGATATCTTCCCCCCAACCCAACCCATAACTCATGCATGTCCAAGGAAATGCCATATGGTCATACTACAGCTTCTAGACCATTTCCAAGACTAGGACCCATTTCAAGCTCTCTATCTCTGAGAGAGAGAGAGAGAAAACACTCTTCATCAAAGCTCCTGATGAGAATGATGAAAGTTCTTACCTCAGAAGTTGTGAGAAACTTCTTCCGGGACCAGGCTACAACCTTATCCAACTTCACACCAATGGGCTTGGTGCCGCCTTTCTTACCCTTCCCTTTCTTGGGTGTCTGAGTCAAGGAATCATTTCCATTATGACCCTCCATAGCACCAGTGTCAAGGACATCAAACTCTGTTGCATCGTCTGGCTCCTCATCAAAACCCAACTCATCATCTGAACCCACGTCTTTCCCAGGGGCTCGAAGACTGACTTCACTGCTTATGCCCAGCATGATGTTGTTTGCCCTGAAATTGTTGCTCAGGGGTTCCTGGATATGCAACAGCTTATTGATCAGCTCCACAACCAGCAGCACAACCATTGCAGACTGTCACAGTAATATCACCCTACCAGTTCTCTTTGCAAAGGAAGGCTGGCAGGCAAAAACAGAAAATAAAAATGGGAGAAATCAAGACCTGCAAAGAAACCCAGCCCCCCAACCCACCTGGAAAATCTTCCCAACTCCAGACTGCTTGATGATGGGTACAGATGCCAAGCAGTTCTCACACTTGGATTTTGGCATTTCTTCCATGAAGCGACTAATCACATCTCTGGCAGCCGAGATTTGTGTCGAAGTCCAGCGAGACCTCCGGCCATGACCACTCTCACCAACCAACTCATCACTTATGTCTTCTGCAATCATGTCAAAATCATCATCTGAAAGACTGATTCCTTCCTTTTCTCCATCCTGTTTGCTCAACTGAACCCTTGCTGCCTCCACCATTCGACCTTGGGCTATTAGCTCCAATTTGGTAGCAAACACATTGACCTTGCCCAATACATAAGCAAGAAAATATATATATATCAATACCAGCATGTGCACCACAAATGATCCCATCATATGCTATAAAACCCTAAACCCTATGCCAGCCACTGCTGCTGCCTCCATAGCTTTGACAGGGGAAAAACAGTTTACAAATCAAGTCTACAGTCAGGGGGGAGATTGATCAATTGATTACCCTGTCCTTGTGCATTTTGAAATGGTGACAGAATACACAAATGCATTTCAGAATCCGGACCAGCATTTTGAATACTAGAGGGGAGTAGACAGGCAGAATCAGATCAATATGTCCAAAGTGACCAGGGCAATGCACTGCTGCTTGACCGCATGTTATGCATCTGTCACACACGAAGATTGAGAAAACATAATCAGAATATGTGAGCTCATCACTCTAAACCCTAAACCCAACAGTAACTTAATAACCAGCAATTTGAGAGAAGGAAATCAATCAATCGCTGCAGCAGACTGGTGATGAGTAGTAGATCATTTCCTGGCCAACCCACAAAATTTACAAAGAACTGAAAGAGATTATTATTATTATTATTATTATTATTCAAATCAATTGGGATAAATAGCATTGGGTCATACCCTCCTTTCTGATCTATTGGACCAAGAGCTGGATCATAAAGGCCACCAGACACAGGGTTCCGCAAATTGTCAAATAAGATGGGGCTCGTAATCTGCTTCACACTGATGGCATGTACTTCTTCATTGGTGTAGAAGTTAAACCCAACTGCCTCCACTACTTTGCTCACCACCTGCACAAAACAAACGAAACAACATTGATTGAAGAAGCAACCACACAAGGAAAAAAACATGGAGTTGGACATCTATCACTAACTCATCAATGCACTCATCTATCTATGAGAGAGATTGTGGAGAAAAACAAGCCAAAAAACAACACCCCCCCCCCCCCCCCCCCCCCCCC
>Ga0209611_10006837_pt1 | contig 18496 bp, 12 predicted proteins | sample S1TSphgellanicum_3_FD_187693 | JGI IMG/M metagenome (GOLD analysis project Ga0209611, IMG submission 187693) | Host-associated microbial communities from peat moss isolated from Minnesota, USA - S1T2_Fc - Sphagnum magellanicum MG (SPAdes) (version 2) | ecosystem: Host-associated > Plants > Peat... | reverse complement strand
CCTGTTTGTGCGGCGCGATCCCTTCGATCGTTTCGTCTCCTGCCTCGTCTTCATCCCTCGCGAGCGCTACGATTCCGACGCCGCACGCACCGCCGGACGAATCCTGGCCCAGGGCTACGACGGGCGGGTCTCGGCCTGGTATCCGACCTTCTCCGACCAACCGCTGGCGCGAGTGCATTTCATCATCGGCGTGACGCCGGGCGGCCACCCCAGCCCAGAGCCGAAAGCCTTGGAGGCCGCGATCGCCGAGGCCGTGCGGACCTGGTCGGATCGGTTCGAAGCCGCTGCGCGCGCCGGCGGCGTGGCCCCGGGCCTGGTGGCCGACATCCTGGCCCGCTACGCCGACGCCTTCCCCGCCGGCTATCGCGACCAATACGACGCCGCCGAGGCCCTGGCCGATCTCAATGTGATCGAGGGCCTGAGTTCGACGGCGGCGCCGGACGCTGGGCCGCTCTGCATCCGCGCCTATCGCCGCCCCGATGACGCCAAGACCCAGTTCCGCTTCAAACTCTACCGCGCCGGCGAGGCCGTGCCCCTGGCCGACGTCATGCCGATCCTGGAGCACATGGGCCTGAAGGCCACAGCCGAGGAGGGTTTCCCCATCGCCCGGCGGGCGAGCGAGGGCGAGTACGCCCCCTTAACCGTCGTCTGGGTGCATGACTTCCTGCTGAACGACGAACGCGGCGAGGGGTTGTCGTTCGACGAGGTGCGCAAGCCCTTCGAAGACACCTTCCTGGCCGTCTGGAACGGCTGGACGGAGAACGACGGCTTCAATCGGCTGGTGCTGGAACTGGGCGCCGGCTGGCGCGACGTCGCCCTGCTGCGCGCCTTCGCCCGCTATCGCCAGCAGAGCGGGCTGGACCCCACCCAGCCGGTGCAGGAAGCGGCGCTGTGCGACCATCCCGAGATCGCCCGCCTGATCATCGACCTGTTTCGGATCAAGTTCGACACCGGCCTGTTCGCCGCGCCGGAGCAGCGCGCGGCGCAAGCGCGCGAAGTGTTCGACGCCATCATCGCCAGCCTGCAAGCGGTGGAGAGCCTGGACGCCGACCGGGTGCTGCGGCGCATGGCGCTGCTGGTCCGCGCCATCACCCGCACCAACTTCTACCAGACCGACGCCGACGATCTGCCTAAACCCTACATCAGTTTCAAGATCGCCAGCCAGACGCTGGAGGACCTGCCGGCGCCCAAGCCCGACCGCGAAATCTTCGTCTGGGCGCCCCATGTGGAAGGCGTGCATCTGCGCTTTGGCCCCGTCGCGCGCGGGGGCCTGCGCTGGTCAGATCGGCGAGACGACTTCCGCACCGAGGTGCTGGGCCTGGTCAAGGCGCAAAACGTCAAGAACGCGGTGATCGTGCCGGTCGGCTCCAAGGGCGGTTTCTACCCTAAGCGCCTGCCCCGCGGCGGAACGGCGGACGCGGTGCGGGCGGAAGGCGTGCGGGCCTATCGCACCTTCCTGTCCGGCCTTCTCGACCTCACCGACAATCTGGACGGCGCGGGCGCGGTGATCCGGCCTGACGGCGTGATCGCCCACGATGGCGACGATCCCTATCTGGTGGTCGCCGCCGACAAGGGCACGGCCACCTTCTCCGACATCGCCAATGGCGTGGCCGAGGCGTACGGCTTCTGGCTCGGCGACGCCTTCGCCTCCGGCGGCTCGGTCGGTTACGACCACAAGGCCATGGGCATCACCGCGCGCGGCGCCTGGGAGGCGGTGAAGCGCCACTTCCGCGAACGCGGCAAGGACATCCAAAGCGAACCCTTCACCTGCGTCGGCGTCGGCGACATGAGCGGCGACGTGTTCGGCAATGGGGCGCTGCTGTCGGACCAGATGCAGCTCGTCTGCGCCTTCGACCACCGCCACATCTTCATCGACCCCTCGCCCGATACGGCCGCGAGCTGGGCCGAGCGCCAGCGCTTATTCGCCCTGCCCCGCTCGTCCTGGGCCGACTACGACGCATCCTTGATCTCCCCCGGCGGCGGCGTCTTCCCCCGCACCGCCAAGGAAATCGTGCTGACGCCCCAGATCAAGGCGTTGCTCGACCTCGACGCAGACGCCCTGTCGCCGGCCGAACTGATCCGGGCGATCCTGAAAAGCCCGGTCGAGCTGCTCTATCTCGGCGGCATCGGCACCTATATGAAGGCGGCATCGGAAACCCATGCCGAGGTCGGGGACAAGGCCAACGATCTGGTGCGGGTCGATGCGACCGAGCTGCGCTGCCAGGTCGTCGGCGAAGGCGCCAACCTCGGCTTCACCCAGGCCGCTCGGATCAGCTTCGCCCGGTGCGGCGGTCGGATCGATACGGACGCCATCGACAACTCCGCCGGCGTCGACACCTCCGACCACGAGGTGAACATCAAAATCCTGCTGGGCCAGGCGATCCGGGGCGGGACGCTTCAAGCCCAAGACCGCAACGCGCTTCTCGCCAGCATGACCGCCGAAGTCGGCGCCCATGTGCTGAAACACAACTATGACCAGACGCTGGGCCTCTCCCTGCAAGAGGCCGACGCTCCAAGCGCGCTGGAGGCCCACGCCCGCTTCATGCAGGACCTGGAGGCCAAGGGCCGGCTCGATCGCAAGGTCGAGGGCCTACCCCGCGCCGCGGCCATGGAGGAGTTGCGCGCCCAGGGCAAGGGCCTGAGCCGGCCGGAGCTGGCGGTGATCACGGCCTACGCCAAGCTGGAGCTGTCCGCGCAGATCGTCGCCAGCCACGCGCCGGAGGACGGCTATTTCGCGAAGATGCTTCGCGCCTATTTCCCAAGCGCGCTGGGCCGGTTCCACGATGAGATGGGCCGCCACCGCCTGCGCCGCGAGATCATCGCCACAGGCCTCGCCAATCAGATCGTCGATATGGCCGGCCCCACCTTCGCCAGCCGCTTGATGACCGCGGTCGGCTGCGACGCCGGCGTTCTGGTTGCAGCCTTTGAGGCGGCCCGCCAAGTGTTTCGGCTGGACGAGGCCTGGGCGGCCGTCGATGCGCTCGACCTCAAAGCGCCCGCCGCCGCCCAGCTCGCCCTGTACCAGGCGATCGCCAAGGCGCTCAGAGGCCAGACCTTCTGGCTGGCCCGTGAGGGCGATGTAAAACATAGCCACGTCCAGGCGCTGATCGACGCCTATCGTCCCGCCGCAGACATATTGATGGGCAATGACGCCGCCGACCTGTTGTCGCCGTTCGAGCGGGAGGAGCGCCAACGCGTCTTCCAAGGCTTCGTCGATATGGGCGCGCCGCAAGCCCTGGCCCGCCGCATCGCCAGCCTCAGCGCGCTCGCGCCCGCGACGGAAATCGCCGACCTTTCGACCCAGACCGGCCGCGACGTGGGCGCCGTCGCCCGCCTCTACGCCGAAACCGGCTCGGCGCTGGGCCTGGACCGCCTGCGCGCCGCCGCCGCAGGGATTGCGCCCAGCGACGCCTATGAACGCGCCGCGCTCCGCAGCCTGATCGTCGATCTGATCTGCGAACAGACCCGCCGCGTCCAGGCGGTCCTGGCCGACGCCGCAGACGCCGCCGAACCCGAGGCTCTGACGAACTGGCTGACCCCGCGCGAACCCGCCATCGCCCGCGTCCGCCGCACCCTGACGGAGATCGAACAGACGCCCCAGGGCTGGACCTTCGCCAAGCTGACGCTCGCGGCTTCAGCCTTGCGGGGGGTGCGGTAGGGCGAAAGTTTCTTGGTTGGTGCGGGTCAAATCGCGAAGGCGGGGTCGCCAGGAAAGGGGGCTTGAGCGCCGCCCACTGGCGCTCAGCCCCCGAGGTAAGCGCGCAATCGCGCCAACCCCTCGTCCAGGCGGCTGCGGTCTGCGGCGAAGCACCAGCGGAGCCAGCCCTCGCCGCCTTCGCCGAAGGCGGCGCCGGGGGCGAGGCCTAGGCCCGCTTCGTTCACCAGCCGCTTGGCGAGCGCCAGGCTGTCGCCGGTCTCTCCCGCCAGGCGGAAGACGGCGTACATGGCGCCGGCCGGCTGAGGCGCCGTAACGCCTGGGATGGCGCGCAGGCCCGCGATGAGGTGATCGCGGGCTGCGGCGAGCTCGGTGCGTAGCGCCACGATGTCGGCATCGCCCGCCTCGATCGCCGTCATCGCGGCCGCTTGCACGAAGTCCGGTGCGCAGGAGGTGTTGTATTCCAACAGCACGCCCAGTCGCTCCACGAGCGTCGGCGGCGCCACAAGCCAGCCGAGCCGCCAGCCCGTCATGCGCCACGCCTTGGAAAAGCTGTTGGCGCTGATCAGGCGATCGTCCGGGTCGGCCAGCGGCAGGAAGGACGGCGCCGACGCCCCCTCGCCAAAGTAGAGCCGCTCATAGACGTCGTCGGCCACGAGCCACACGCCGAGCTCTCGGCATCGCTCCAGGATCGGCTGGCGCTGATCAGGGCTGATGGTCCAGCCCGTGGGATTGTTGGGCGAGTTGAGGAAGAGCGCGCGCGTATCGGGCGTCAGGGCCTCCAGCAGCTGGTCGAGATCAAGACCGAAGCCCTCCGGCCCTGGACGCAGCGACACGTGCGCGACCTCAGCGCCCAGGATACGCGGGATTTCCGCGACGTTGGGCCAGACCGGATCGACGACGACCACCCGGTCGCCGGGCGAGACCGCCGCCTGGGCCGCGATCATCAGCGCGCTGACGCCGGAGTTGGTGATCGCGAGGCGCCCTTCCCCAATCGGGCGGCCGTGCAGCCGGGTGAGGTAGGCGGCGGTCGCCCGCCGCAGCGCCGGCTGGCCGAGGTTGTGGGTATAGAAGGTGCGTCCCGCCTCCAGCGCTGCGATCGCCGCTTGGCGGATCGCTTGAGACGTCGGCTGATCCGACTCGCCGAACCAGAACGGTAAGACGTCCGGTCGCCCCATGGCGGCGTTCGCCACCTCGCGGATCTTCGAGCCCCGCAGCGCAAGGACTTGTGAGCGGGCGATGGCGGGGTGAGGCGGCATGGCCCCGGTTTACACCAAGCCTCGTCGCGCCGCAGCTAATGCCGAAACACCCGCACGCCCGTAAACGCCATGGCCACGCCGGCCTCATCCGCGGCCGCGATGACGTCGGCGTCGCGGATCGAGCCGCCGGGCTGGATCACGCTGGTCGCCCCGGCCTGGACCGCTTCGATCAGGCCGTCGGCGAAGGGGAAGAAGGCTTCCGACGCGCAGGCCGAGCCTTCCGCCAGCGACCGGGGCAGGCCTGCGGTTTCGGCGGCTTCGCGGGCGCGGATCGCGGCGATGCGGGCGGAGTCGCGGCGGTTCATCTGGCCGGCGCCGATGCCGGCCGTCTGGCTGTCCTTGGCGTAGACGATGGCGTTGGACTTGACGTGCTTGGCGATGGTGAAGGCGAACAGCATATCGGCGACCTCCTGCGGGGTCGGCTGGCGCTTGGTGACGATGGTGAGGTCGGCGGCGGTGAGCCGCGAGGCGTCCCGGGTCTGCACCAGAAAGCCGCCCGCCACCGACCGGAACACCTCGCCCGCTGAGGTCGCGTCGGGCAAACCGCCGGTGATCAGGAGGCGCAGGTTCTTCTTGGCCGCGAAGATTTCGACTGCGTCTTCATCGGCCTCAGGCGCGATGACCACCTCGGTGAAGATATCGGTGATCAGCTTCGCGCTCGCTGCGTCCAGGCGCCGATTGATCGCCACCACGCCGCCAAAGGCTGAGACCGGATCGCACTGCAGCGCGCGGGCGTAGGCCTCCTCCACGCTGGCGCCCAGCGCCACGCCGCAAGGGTTGGCGTGTTTGATGATGGCGACGGCCGCATGAGCCGCGGGATCGAACTCCGCCGCCAGCTCGAACGCCGCGTCGGTATCGGCGACATTGTTGTACGACAGCGCCTTGCCCTGGAGCTGGCGCACGGTGGCGACGCCTGGCCGAGCGGGGCCGCAACGATAGAAGGCGCCCGACTGGTGCGGGTTCTCGCCATAGCGCATGGTCTGGACCAGGGCGCCCGCGATGGCTTTACGCGCCGGGAAGGCGTCGCCGACTTGCGCAGCGAACCAGGCGGAGATAGCGGCGTCATAGGCCGCGGTGCGGGCGAAGGCGCGCGCCGCCAGGGACTTTCGCAACGCCAGGTCCGTGCCGCCGCCGGCCTGCAGGGCGGCCAGGGTTTGCGCCATCGCCTCGGCGTCGACGCAGACAGCGACGAACGCGTGGTTCTTGGCCGCCGAGCGGATCATGGCCGGGCCGCCGATGTCGATGTTCTCCACCGACGTCGAAAAGTCGCCCCCGGCCGCAACCGTCGCCTCGAATGGATACAGCGTCACATACAGCAGATCGATCCCGCCGATGCCGTGCTCGGCCATGGCCTTGGCGTGGGCCGGTGCGTTGCGCACGCCCAACAGGCCGCCGTGAACGATGGGATGCAGCGTCTTGACCCGCCCATCCATCATCTCGGGGAAGCCGGTCAGCTCGGCGATGTCTTTCACAGGCAGACCTGCAGCGGCGATCGCCGCGCGCGTGCCCCCGGTCGACACCAATTCCACCCCCAGATCGTGCAGCGCCTGCGCGGTCTCGATCAGCCCGGTCTTGTCGGAGACCGATATCAACGCGCGGCGAACGGGAACATGATCAGGCGAGGGCGGAAAATCGGGCGCTGCGGGCATGGGGCTTCCACGTCTTGAGACAAAGAGGGGAGGATAGCGTCATGCCCAGGCGCGCGGCGATGCGCCCCGCACTCCCCGATGGTCGATCCACCTCAAGCGCCAGTCATGCAGGACGAGGCGGAAAATAGGGGGAGCGGCGGGGGAGTCAACGTGGGGGCGCCCAGGGCCAGGGACGAATGGGCCAGGGACGAATGGGCCAGGGACGAATGGGGCGTCCGATATCGCTGCGCAAACCCCACTTAGCTGATTTTAAATGTCGGTCGGCTAAGCTCGTGCGCCAGGACGTGATCCGTCGCAGGAGCCCAGATTGGTCAGCCTCCCCGCCTCGAAGACGACGGATGCGGCGCGGCGGTTTTGGCCTCCCGGCGGGGTGCTGCTCTGCGTTTTGACCGCCTGCGCCCTCTTCCTGTTCATCGATCGCCCTCCGCTGCCGATCCAGCTTTGGGACGAATCGCGGGTGGTGGTGAACGCCCTGGAGATGCACGCCCAGGGGTTCAGCCTGGTCACCACCTATGGCTGGCGGCCAGACCTTTGGAACACCAAGCCGCCGCTGCTGGTCTGGGCCATGGCGGCCAGTCTGTCTGTGTTCGGCGTGTCGGAGTTCGCCCTGCGGCTGCCGACGATGCTCGCGGCCTTAGGGATTTTGGGCCTGGTGTTTGGATTCACCCGCAGGCTGAGCGGATCGACCTGGACCGCATCGCTGGCGACTATTCTGTTGACGCTTAGCGCCGGCTTTTTCGGCGAGCACGCCGCCCGAACCGCAGATTACGACGTGCCCGTAAGCCTGTTCATCACCGCCTATGCTTACGTGCTCTTTTTCCTTCTCCATCGCCGTCGCCCCGGTCGGTCTCGCATCGCCCTCGCGGCGCTGCTGATCGCGGCGGCGACGATGACGAAGGGGATTGCGGGCCTCACGCCTGGCGTCGGCGTGGTCGCCTACCTGCTGATCGTCGGACGGTGGCGAAGGGCGCTCACGAGGCCGTACCTGGCCATGGGCCTCGGCGCCGCGATCCCGGTCGCGGCCTTTCTCCTTGCGCGGGAGCAAGCGGCGCCGGGCTATCTGCATGCGATGCTGTTCAACGATCTGGCGGGGCGGTTCAATACCTCGTTCGACAAGCATGGCGGCCCGCCCTGGACGTATCTGAACATCTGCTTTGGCAAAGGTCTGTTCAGTTGCGGCTGGGCCGCGGCGGCGACCCCCTTGGCGCTGCCGATCGCCAAGGGGCGTGTTCGGCTCGGCTTGATGTTCAGCCTGTGCATGGCGGCGGGAATTTTAGGCGTCGATAGTCTGGCGGCGACAAAATTGCTGCAATACGCCGTGCCGGCCTATCCATTCCTCGCCATAGCCTGCGTCCTGGCCGCCCACGCAATGATGCAAGACTTGAAAAATAGAGACTATAAGGCGGCTAGATATAGCGTTGCCGCCTGCCTGACGATTATCCTTATTTTGTACGGCGGCCGAAGCATGGCGCTCAGATATATTGTTACACCCCAAGCCATGTATCAGGCCCAGGCGAACTATGGCGAGCTGTTCGCCAGCCTGGCGCACCGAGGGGCTAGGCGCGTGCGGGTGATAGATGGCGGCGTCTTGGGCGCCAGCGCCATGAAGGGCTATACGCCACAACTTCGGGCGGAGATTTTGATCTGGCGTCCCCTGGGCCTTGATGTCGCGCGCGCCCGCGATCTGTCGGAGGCGCAGGCGACCCCGGACAGCTATACCGTCACCTGCGACCCAGATTTTATAGACACTCTGCGTCGCCTAGGCCGCGACGTCGGCGCCGTCTCGGATTGCGTGGCGCTCCCGCCTCACCCCGGCTGAAACGCCGGCTCCAGCGTCCGCAGGAGGGCGATCACCGCCGCCTCGTCCCGCGCCGTCGCCGCCGCCAGCAGCTCCGCCAGCGGCGCCTCAAGGTCGGACCAGCTCGGACCCGGATCGAAGGCGGCCATGACGCCATCGACGGCGGTCGGCTCGACCTGTTCGGCGTCGTAGAAGATTTCCTCGAACAGCTTCTCGCCGGGCCGCAAGCCCGTGTGCACCACCTGGATATCGACGTCGGGGCGCAGGCCGTGGAGTTGGATCAGTTGGCGGGCCAGATCGTCGATGCGCACCGGCTGGCCCATGTCCAGCACATAGATGCGGCCGTTCGCAGGGGCGGCTTCGAGCAAAGGCAGGGCGCCGGCCTGGAGCACCAGGCTTGAAGCTTCCTGCACCGTCATGAAAAAGCGCACCATGTCGGGGTGGGTGACCGTCACCGGGCCGCCGCGGGCGATCTGGCGCTCAAATAGGGGCACGACGGAGCCCGCCGAGCCCAGCACGTTGCCGAACCGCACCACGGACGCCCGCAAGGCTGAGCCGGCGCTGATCGCCTGGATCGCCCGTTCGGCCACCCGTTTGGTGGCGCCCATGACATTGGTGGGGTTCACCGCCTTGTCGGTTGAGATGAAGACCAGGGCCTGACAGGCGTCCCGCGCCAGGCGGGCGACGTTTATCGCGCCCCCGACGTTGGTCAGCACCGCCTCGGGCGGGTTCAGCTCCATCAGGGGCACGTGCTTCAGGGCTGCGGCGTGCAGCACCACATCGGGACGCTCGCGCGCGAACAGGGCCTCCAGCCGCGCCCGGTCTCGGACGTCGCCGAGCTCCGCCGTCCAGATGGCCGCCGCCTCGCGCTCCTTCAGTTCCTGGTCGATGGCGTAGAGGTTGAACTCCGACGCATCGAGCAGGATCAGCCGGGCGGGATCGAGCTTCAGCGCCTGGCGCGCCAGCTCTGATCCGATCGTGCCCCCGGCGCCGGTGACCAGCACGCGCTTGCCGGCGATCAGGGTTCGGGCGCGCTCCCGGTCCAGACTCCGGGGCGGCCGGTCGAGCAGGTCGGCGGCGTCGACCGGCGACAGGGCTGCACCGCCGCCCTCCGTCCGTACCCGCACCAGCTTGGCGCCCGCCTCGCCGGCGCTGGCGACGACCGTATCCATCAGCGCGCGCCCCGGCCGGGGCTCGGCCAACACAAGCTGGGGCTCACGCGCTTCGGCCGCGGCCAGGGCCTTCAGGATGGAGGTCAGCCTGCGGAGATCCCCTAAGATTTCCGCCCCCCCGATGGTTCGGCCGAACGGCGCCCCGTCGAGCGTCACGATGCCGGCGACGCGGATCGGCGATCTCAGTCGCCTTTGGCTGGTGAGATAGGCCGCAGCCGCTGGCGCGGACCCGACGATCACCGCCGGCGGCTGGGCGCGATCGACAAAGCGGAAGGCCGCGCCCAGGTCGCCATGGGCCAGGGCGTGCGCCAGGACGCGGCTAGCGGCGAGGGCCGCCGTCAAAGCGATCGCGACAGCGCCGAGCGTGGAGCGCGGAAAATCTTGGGCGCGATTGGCCACAAACAGCACCGGCAGCAGCAGAAGGTTGGCGACGATCACGGCGCGCGCCACCCGCGTCACGTCGTTCAGCGTGGTGAACCGCCACATGGTGCGGTGCTGGCGATACCAGAGGAAAACGCCGGCGCAGATCAGGACGAAGGTGCCGGTCACGCCGCCGACCAATCCCCGGGGCAGGGGCTTGCGCTCGAAATGATAGCGAACGAGCAGCACCGCCGCCATGGTCAGGGCCGCCAAGCCCAGGTCATGGGCCATGACCAGCCACGGGCTGAACCTCGCCGTCCGCGCAGACACCTTGCGCTTCATCATACCGGGGCGGCGCCTTCAACATCGACGCCCTCGGGCGCTGGCGGATCGATCTCGGTCTCCAGGATCAGGTCCGCCGGGATCGGCTCAGGCGTCCGCAGGCGCGGGCCCTGAGGCTTGGGCGGCGCAGCCTCGACGGGCGTGAGCTTCCAGCGCACCCGCGTCGGGCCGCCGGCGTTGATCAGGCCGCGCAACACCACCTGGACGCTGCGGCGCGGGAGTCCGTTCTGGAACTGGATCGAGGGCTCCAACATCACCTCAGGCGCATCGTTGCGGAACCACCAGCCGCGGTTGGAGGCGCCGCGAAGCAGCACGCTTCGGCCATCCAGGGCGATAGAGACCTGAACATCGGCGGCGGCGTGAAAGCGGATAGCCAAGGGCACGGGGCGGGGGATGGGGCCGCCCCGATCGCCGAAGAAAAGGTCCTCGCCCCGAAGTTCGTCCATGCGGCCATCGACGAACAGGCGCCGCTCGTGGGTGACGCCGAACCGGGCCGACCAGCCGTCGTGACTGAGCGCGACCCAGGCGCCCGCGTCGTTTTCGTTGCGCGCGCCATCGACCGTGCGCGCAGCCCCGATCAACCTGGCGCCGAGCACCTGGCCTGCAAAGCCTCCTAGCAGCCGACCGGCCGAGCGTCCGCCGAGCTCGGCCGTGCTGCCGCCTGCGGTCAGGCGCAGCAGCTCCGGCGCCGCCGAACCGACGCCCGCAGCGTCCGGGCTCCAGCCGCAGTTGGAGAAGATCCGATCCGGGCCGCAAGTCACCTCCAGCGCCAAGGGCTGAGCGCAGGCGGCGACGCTCCACGGGCCGTCCGCGGGCGGGCCGGCGTCGACCAGCACCTGGATCGCGCGACCGACAAGACGGTGATAGCCGCTGTGGGGAGCCGCGCCCATGGGGCGGGCGGCGTCATCCTCGTCGTGGTTCAGGGCGGCGCGGACGCGTTGCGGGTCTGCGGCCTCGCCCCCCTGGAAGGCGCCCAGACGACCATCGCCCAAGGTGAAGAATCGCGCCGCGGCGCCTAGACGATCAATCGCCCTGGCCACGGCGGTCGGCGTCTCGCGTCCGCGCTGCAGCAAGACATCGTCAAGGGTCAAAAGGTCGAGCAACAGCTCAAGCCCGGCCTGGGGCGAGCGACTTTTCAGACCGCCATCGGGCAGCACGGCGTCGGGCAGCGCCTGGGCCAGGCGGGTCAGGGTGCGGGCGACAAGTCGCTCGGCGGAACGCCCGTTGAGCGCTGCGGCGGCCGTCGCGGCGACGGTCAGCCGCTCCGCCAACCGAACCGGGCCATCCGCAAGCCCGGACAGGTAGCGGGCTTGATGCAGCAAGCCGTTGACCAGGGCGCCCGCCTCCACATCGGAGGCCACCGCGGCCATCCGCCGGGCGGCGCAGGCCAGGTTGAACAATCGCCGCTCCAACACCTCGCCGCTCCAGACGAAGCGGTTGGGTTGGTAGAACAGGCGCCGCCACTCCAGAAACAGGCGCAGCGCTTCAGCCGCGCCGGAGTCTCCGCACGCCACAAGGTGCGGCGCCCAGTCGAACCTGTGCAAGGCGATGGCGAAGCTTCGGGACGGGCTGATCCGATCCCATGGGTCGCCGCCGGGACCGACGTCGATCATGGCGCCGCCCAGAACGAACCGGCCGGCGAGCATGGCGCGGCCGAGCGGCGGATCGCTGGGCCGAAAATCCCGGGGCGTCGCCATCAGGGTAGGACCCCGGGCGCCATCCAACCGCCCGGCCCGCAAGGCCCCCACGTTCAGCTCGTAGGCGACCTGTCGCCGAAACGCCACGACGACCGCCGACGGCAGATGAGCGCCGGGCATATCGTCGAGGAGAAAGCGTCGCGCCGGCATCGGAGGTGCGGTCAGAACTGGGCCGGAGGGGCCGGCGCCACGCGTTCCGCACGGCTGCGCCATGCGGCCCCCTCCCCCCTCCGGGGCGCTCCCCCATCAAAGATGGGGGAGATAAGGGCCCAGCCCCTTTCATCTGCCCTATTGCAAAGCGATGGGGGCGTACGGCCGCAGGCCGGGAGGGGTCCGCGCGAGAGCGCGGAAACAGCCGCACTGACGCTGACCGACTGCGCCGGGGGTAAGACCATCCCCCTCATACCGCCACGACCTGGCTGGCCTTCAGGTCGGCGATGTTGGCGGCGTAACGCTCAGGGCCGCCTTTGAACACCGCTGTGCCCGCCACCAGGGCGTCGGCGCCCGCGGCGAGGCAGAGCGGCGCCGTCTTGGCGGTGACGCCGCCATCCACCTCCACCAGGATGTCCAAACCCGCGCGGTCGATCATCTGGCGCAAGCGCGTCACCTTGGCCAGCTGGGAGGCCATGAAACTCTGACCGCCGAAGCCTGGATTGACCGACATGACCAGCACCAGGTCGATATCCTCCAGCATCCACTCGATCGTCTCGACCGGCGTGGAGGGATTGAACACCACGCCCGCCTTGGCGCCGAGGTCGCGGATGCGTTTGAGGGTCCGGTTCAGGTGCGGTCCCGATTCGGGATGGACGCTGATGATGTCGGCGCCCGCCTCGCGAAACGCCTCGAGGTGCGGATCAGCCGGCGCGATCATCAGATGAACATCCATGGGAATCGAGACGAGCGGCTTCAACGCCTTCACCACCTGGGGACCTATGGTGATGTTGGGCACGAAGCGTCCGTCCATCACGTCGATATGCAGCCAGTCGGCGCCGGCCGCCTGGACGGCGACCGCCTCTTCTCCCAGGCGCGCAAAGTCTGCAGCCAGAATCGATGGGGCGATGATGGGTCGCAAAACGCTCATGGAGAAGGACTAGGGCGGCGATGTTTCAGACGCAAGGCGCAGGCGCAGGGCGGCGTCTAGATGGCTTCGCTTCTGACGAAACGCGCAGCGAAAAAGCCGTCCATGCCGCCTGCCGGCGCCTCAAGGCCTGGATGAATCCGCAGGGCGCCGTCGAAGGTGAGGCTGCGGGCCGGCGCGCCGCCTTCGCCATCGGCGATCCGCATCGGTCGAAACTCTGGATGACGCTGCAGGAAGGTGCGCATCTGCGCCTCCCCCTCCTCCGGCTCCAGGGAGCAGACGCAATAGACCAGCCGCCCTCCAGGGCGGACGCGCCGGGCTGCGGACTCAAGCAGACGCGTCTGCAGCGTGGTCAGCTTGGCGAGGTCGGTCGCCTTGGCGGCCCACAGCACGTCCGGATGACGGCGGAATGTGCCCGTGGCGGTGCAAGGCGCATCCAGCAGGACAGCGTCGAACCGTCGGCTGTCAGACCAGTCCGCGGCCTCGGCGGTCACAACTTCGGCGGATAGGCCCATGCGCTGAAGATTGTCCGTCAGCCGACCCAGCCGCGCGCTGGACCGATCGACAGCCGTCACGACGCCGCCCGCCGCCGCCAACTGCAGCGTCTTGCCGCCCGGCGCGGCGCAGAGGTCGAGCACGCGCTCGCCGGGCTGAACGTCGAGCAGGCGCGCCGGGATCGCCGCGGCGGCGTCCTGGACCCACCAACGGCCCGCCTCGAATCCCGGCCACTCGGTCACGTCGCCGCGACGCTCTGTGCGCAGCGAGCCGCCGGCCAGGATATCGGCCTCCAGCGCCCGCGCCAGATCGGCTGCGTCGGCGGGGTCGCGCAGGCTGAGGTCCGTCGCGGGCTCCTCAGGGATACGCGCGGCGATCGCGAGCGCGGTGGGCTCGCCAAAGGCCGCCCGCCAACGATTGAACAGCCATTCGGGTGCGTAGGTCTGGGGCGGCGCCTCGGCGAGCGCCCTGGTCTTGGCCGGGTCGGCCCGATCCCGCTCCACGCCCCGCAGCACGGCGTTGATTAGGCCTTTGAACGGGCGGCTGTCCCGCTGAGCCTGCGCCGCCTCGACGATGGTGGAGACGGCGGCGTGGGCGGGCGTCTCCATATACAGAAGCTGAGCCACGCCCAGGCGCAGCAGGTTCATCACCAGCATTGGCGGCGCGCGCTGCAGCTTGGGCGCCAGAAGCCGGTCGATCAGGCCCAGACGGCGCAGGGTTGTGGACGCCAGGGCGCGGGCGAAAGCGCGATCGCGCTCGGGCAGGCGACTGAACGGAGCGCGACCCAGCGCCTCGTCGAAGCCGCCGCGCCGCTCGATCCCCGCCTGCAGCAGGTCCAGAGCCGCGGCGCGGGAAGCCTGGCCAATGACATGGGCGCCATCGGAGGCGACGGCGCCGACCTGGCCTGGAGAAGATTGAGATTTACCGGACATCGCCTCTAAAACCACGTCGCGGCGGAATTACATAGCGCCTACATCAAACCGGGACGGCGTCGTAAGCGCCAGCCGACCGCCTGGGGGACGCCGACAATGTCTGAGATCGATGCGCAAGACGCTGCTGCGGCCGACATCGCGGCGCTTGAGGCCCTTGGCGCGGCGCCCGGCAAGCCCCTGTCGCCGGCGGCCCGGCGGGCCCTGGAAGAGGCGCAAGTCCGCAGGGCGCAAGCGGTCGCCGACCCCGCGCCCGGCGAGGACGGCGGGCCTGCGGGCCTGGAGCCCACCCGCTTCGGCGACTGGGAGCGAAAGGGCATCGCCGTCGATTTCTGACACGAAAAAGGGCGCAGCCCCGCTCGGGGTGTGGCGCCGCGCTTGAAATGAACACCTCAGAAGGCGGCCAGCCAGGCCGCGGTGTGTCATTTCGGAGCGTTGTCGATGAACACGCGTATAGCAGCCGCCTTAGCCCTCGTGATGACGAGCTTTTTTGGCGCCGCGGCGATGGCGGCCTGTCCCGGATACGGATGCGTCTATACGCCAGCCTCCCCGGCCTATGCGGTCGCCCAGCCGGGTTATCCGCCCCCCGCCTACGCCTATGCGCCCCAGGCCTACGCCGCCCAACCCCGCGGGTACGCAGATCCCTGCAGCGCCTGCAGCGCGCCGCCGAGCGACCCCTGCGCCCCCTATGGCTGCGCCGCCCCGCAGCCGTCGGCGCCGCCGATGTCGGAGAGCTTTTTTTACGGGTCGGGTGGAGTCGGCGTCACGGAAGTGGGCGGCGGCGGAGGCGGCGGCGTCAACTCCGGAACGTCGTTCGAAGGCATGGCGGCAGCTGAGGCCGTCTCAAGCGGGCTTAGCTCGGCTGCGTCGAACGCCTCCGCCAGCGCCCAAACCAGCATCGCCGTCAACACCAGCGTCAACGTCAGCAATACGGCGAACGCGAGCAGCAGCGCGACGGCCAGCGGCCAGGGTTACGGCTACGGCCAGGGACAAGGCTACGGCCAAGGCCAGGGCTATGGTCAGGGCCAGGGCTACGGTCGGGGCGGCGGACACGGCCAAGGCGGCGGCGGGATGAGCGGCTGGGGCGGCCAAACGTCGGGCGGCCAATCGACGGGCTGCGGCTGCGCCACGACCGCAAGCGCACCGCCGCCTCCGCCCCCGCCTCGGCGGACCGGTTGCGGCTGCAGCGTCTCTCACCGCCGGTAAATGAGGGTCGGCGCGCGGCTTAAGACCGTGCGCCGAACACGGCCGAGCCGACGCGTACGGAGGTCGCGCCAAAGCGGATAGCGGTCTCGAAGTCGGCGCTCATCCCCATCGACAAACGCGTCAAGCCATTGCGGGCGGCGATCTTGGCCAGCAAGGCGAAATGCGGGCCTGCGGCTTCGCTCACGGGCGGGATGCACATCAACCCCTCCGGCTCGAGCCCGAAATCACCGCGCAGGCGGGCGATGAAAGCGTCCGTTTCCGTCGGAACGATCCCGGCTTTTTGCGGCTCCTCGCCGGTGTTGACCTGCACATAGAGGCGCGGCGACCGCCCCGAAGCCTGAACGGCGTCGGCCAGAGCCCGGGCTAACTTGTCTCGATCCAGCGTCTCGATGACGTCGAACAAGGCTACCGCGTCCGCGACCTTGTTGGTCTGTAGGGGACCGATCAGGCGCAGCTCCAGACCCTGACCGAGATCGCTCGCCTTCAGCGCCGACCATCGGCCTTGGGCTTCCTGAACTCGGTTTTCCCCAAAAACCCGCTGGCCGGCGTCAAGAACAGGGGCGACGCTGTCCCACGGCTGTTGTTTGGAGACGGCGACCAGCGCCACATCGGCGGACGAGCGGTTGGCCGCCGCAGCGCTGGCGGCGATGCGGCGCATCACGTCGCGCCAGTTTCGGCAAGGGTCGGCGAGCTCTTGGGCCATGGAGCCTGAGGCCATAAGGTCTGGCGCGGCGGTATTCATAATAAGGGGCTCACAGGCTTGGACCCAAAAACAATAGCGCTCTGGCGCGTCGCCCTCAGGCTAGGCCGGCTGGCGGGCGAACGAAAGGCGCGGTCTACCCTCCCGCCGCTATTCTTCGTCACCGATCCGGCAAGAACCCCCGATCCCGCCGCGATTGCGGCGCAGCTGCCTGTCGGCGCGGGACTTATCTATCGCGCGTTCGGAGCGGCCGACGCGCCCGCGATCGCGCGGGCGCTTCGTCGCATCGCCGATGCGCGCGGCCTGACCCTGCTGATCGGCGCCGACGAACGCCTGGCGGCGGCGGCGGGGGCGGACGGCGTACATCTCCCGCAGCGCCTCCTTGGCCAAGGGCCAAGATTGCGGGCCCGTCGACCGGGTTGGATTCTCACGGGAGCGGCGCACGACGCGCGAGCCCTTCAGCGGGCGGCGCTCGCCCGCCTCGACGCGGCCCTGACCTCGCCCGTATTCATAAGCCGGAGCCCGTCCGCTCAAGGCGAGCTTGGTGCGATCCGCTTCGCGAGCCTCGTGCGCGGGGCGCGACTGCCCGTCTACGCCCTGGGCGGCGTGAATAGCTGCACCGCCTCGCGGCTGCTCTGGACCGGCGCCGCGGGCCTCGCCGCCGTCGATGGCTTGGCCTGAGCGCCCCGGCTTCAGCCTTGGCCCGCGGCGGAGGCGGGAGACGCCGCGCCGACCTGGGTGAAGACCAGGCCCGAGGAGGTGACGGTTAGGGCGAAGGTCGTGGCGGCGAGGGTTCCCGCCGCGATGGCGATCGTAACAAACTGTCTCATCGGAGAGATTCCTTTCCGTCGGGCGCGACATCAGATCGCGGGTTGGACATGGACCGACTAGCCGACAGAACGTGGCGGACCTCAAAAGGGATGCAGACGCGATGGGCGGACCTTCGGCCGAAACCGCCCTGGGCGCCCAAAATTTCGGCCGCGCACCGCCGACCCACTATATGTTGTGGAACTATAGCCATCCCCCTCCCACATCGTGAATTTTTGGGTTAGGGTGTTGGTTGCAGTATGAGCTGCGATCTTGGACTGGCCCGTCATGACCGATCTGATCCTTCCCCCCTCGCTCCAGACCGCCCGCGGCCCGGCTTCAGCCCGGCCAGGGCTCCTGACGCCCTCCTACGCCTACAAGCCCTTCCGCTATCCCTGGGCCTACGACTTCTGGAAGCGTCAGCAGCAGGTCCACTGGATGCCTGAAGAGGTGCCGCTGGGCGAGGACTGCAAGGACTGGGCGGCGCGGCTCAACGATGGCGAACGCAATCTGCTGACCCAGATTTTCCGCTTCTTCACCCAGTCCGACGTCGAGGTGAACGACAATTACATGGAGCGGTACGCCCGGGTATTCCGCCCCACCGAGATCAAGATGATGCTCTCGGCCTTCTCCAACATGGAGACCATCCACATCGCCGCCTACGCGCTCCTGCTGGAAACCATCGGCATGCCGGAGGCGGAATTCTCAGCCTTTCTCGATTACGAGGCGATGAGGGCCAAGCACGATTACATGCAGACCTTCGGCGTGGAGACCCACGCCGACATCGCCCGCACGCTCGCCATGTTCGGCGCCTTCACCGAGGGGCTCCAGCTGTTCGCCAGCTTCGCCATGCTGATGAACTTCCCGCGCTTCAACAAGATGAAGGGGATGGGCCAGATCGTCTCCTGGTCGGTGCGCGACGAGAGCCTGCACTGCGAGGGCATGATCAAGCTTTACCACGCCTTCGCTAAGGAGACCGGCTGCGTCACCAAGTCGGTGGGCGACGACATCATCGAGAATTGCCGCACGGTGGTGATGCTGGAGGACCGTTTCATCGATCTGGCGTTCGAGGCCGGCGAGATCCAGGGCATGACGCCGGGCGACATCAAGCGCTACATCCGCTTCATCGCCGATTGGCGTCTGCGCCAGCTGGAGTTGCCCGAACTCTACGGCGAGCGTGAGAACCCTCTGCCCTGGCTGCAGGCCATGCTGTCGGGCGTGGAGCACGCGAACTTCTTCGAAGCGCGGGCGACGGAGTATTCAAAGGCGGCGACCACCGGCCAATGGCACGGCGCCGACGGCGTATGGGCGACGTTCGACACCCTGATGGCGAGACGATCGGGAGAGAG
>Ga0209611_10006835_pt1 | contig 18500 bp, 16 predicted proteins | sample S1TSphgellanicum_3_FD_187693 | JGI IMG/M metagenome (GOLD analysis project Ga0209611, IMG submission 187693) | Host-associated microbial communities from peat moss isolated from Minnesota, USA - S1T2_Fc - Sphagnum magellanicum MG (SPAdes) (version 2) | ecosystem: Host-associated > Plants > Peat... | reverse complement strand
AAATAAATAAAAGATGCGACACTACATAAATAAAATCACTTTGACAAATCATTTAGTTAGTATATTATGGAAGCATTACATCTTGACATGTAAATATATATTGTCATAGTGCCAACTTGTGATCTCAAATTGGCATAGACTTCACTATTCTTCATTCAAAAATTGTTGTGCAAGGCACCAATGGAAATGCTCATATATTAATCTTAATAGGCCATGTGGAATAACAAATGGTTGAAGGATTGGAACTATGTATTTTTGTTGCATAGTTATGGGTATCTATTTTTTTGTCTCACGAACATTTAATCACATATCTACCTTTGATGCATATATAATATGCCATAGTGATAATTCTTATCATGGGTTTTACACATTCACAAAACTATGCATAAAATATTGAACATCTTTTCACCAATCTTCTAATTTTTAACCCTAAAATTATACAACAAGCTTCATTTTAGTTAAATGAAGATGTCTTCAATAAGCCCTAAACACCCACTTAAATAAAATGAAATTAAACAAGAAATTTCCTAAAGTCTTACATTTTCTCTGATTCGCTATGTGACTAATCATGCACATTAAATTATGGGATGACTTTTTTAGTGACTCATGTAACTTTAATCATGCACATTAATTTGTGCCATGACTTTTATAATGACTCACCCAAATTTAACATGCGCATTAATTTGTGCCATGACTTTCCCAATGAAACACCTATCTTGAAGCATGCATATTAATTTGTGCTATGATTTGTTGATGATGACTCACTATGAGTCATACATAAACCATTATTAATTTATAACACCTCACCACCTAATTTAATGTTATATATTTTAACTCCTTAGGTAGTGTAAGGGGAATATGTAAGCAAAATAAAGACTTAATAGGTAAGCAATTTGACAATTGATTCAAACTGAAACATATGGTAGTTGTTTTTGAATTTTTATTATTCCAAATGAAGATTTGGAAGGAAATGGGGCAACATTTCCTTTCCTTGTTATTGGTTTGCATCATTTTTCTTTGCAAATTTTGGAGTTTTGGAAGCACTAAATTTGTGTGGTAGAATAGATAGAAGTTGAAGTGTAATCAACTACAAGGAACCAAGTTTTGCATAACTAGGTTTAGTTAGTACTTGCAAGTAAAAAACCTGTCATGATGGTTTGTGAACTTTTTGTTAATAAATTTGAAAATTAGTAGTTTACTCATCATTGTTATCCCTATTTTATATATGTTTTTTTATTGAACTAAGAGTTAATATTTACTAGGTAATTACATCAAATTAGACTATTAATCCTATCAAATTATAACCCTTCCACACCAATATGACATTTTTCTACTACAAGTTTTATTTATGTATTTAATGATTCACCAAGTCACAACCCCATTTTAAAAACTAATAAGCTTCCTTGTCCAATTCCAAACAACAAATTGTAATTATTTGGCAATGAACATGAAAATATGTGGATACATGTTTTTGTTAAGGTTAAAATAGCCTTGGTTGTGTTTCCATACCTATATGTTCACATAGGTTTACAATAGGTTCATGGAATTTGGTGGCACCCAATGTTGAACTAATGTGAAGCCTTATTTAGAAACAGGTGAATGGTTATCATAACATATTGTGTTATAAAATCCATTTTCTATTTCAATATATCAATAATGCATTAACCACCCATCTATGGTGTGGTTTTGATTTACCATAAGGTCATAAATTCAATGTTAAAAGATTTTAATTTCATGGTATATGACATTGAGGATTGAAGTAAAATAATTTAGAAAATATCAAAAGAATGAAAATTATGGTAGAACTTGTGTGACAAAGATTAATTAGATAAGTAATTAACTATGGGGTGGGGGGGTTGGGGGGGGGATGTGGTTAATCATCCATAAGACAATTTAGCCAAACTTGGTTATTAAAAATATGAAAGGAAAAAAAAACCATCCTTATAATTGGTTATTTACTTGAACTATTCATAAAGATCTAGTGATTTTTAAAGATTTTTTTAGATTTTTTTTCAAATATTGACTTTTTTTTTGCATCAATGCAAAATTTTGCACCAAAAAAAAGGTTGGTACACTGAGAAAATTTGGCCTGTAGAAAATAATCAGAGATGAACTTATACATCATGTGGCTACTTGTTCTTGATGTTCTCTTCTATCATAATTCTTAACAATATATTTTTGCACCACTTTGGATTCTTGTCCTACTCCATTAATATAAATACCAAGTAGAAATATTAACTAAAACAATTAAATTGCTTGAAAATTTCCTTATATTATTCCAAAACTACAATTTATTACATCATACAATTCATGGGGATCTGAATTAATATATCAAGATTAAAAAGAAAATGTTCAACCTTCATAAAAAATATGTCCATACATTCCATTCATAAAGTAGTCTTTTCACTCCTAGACAAGCCTCATTATTTCTACCCAAAAAACAAACCCTAACAAAGTCTCTTGTGACAAACTTACTTCTATACCAACATGCCCTCTTACAGTTATAAGAAATAGTTATAACTACTTCATGTCATATCGTTATGCAGTTACGACAATTTGTCTATAATGTTGACACAGTAAGCTTAGTTTACATGGACCTATCAACATATTACATTTTGACAGCTCAAAAAATATTTGTTAAAATTTTGTCTAATATTCCTAATATTATTACTCTGCTAACATGCCTAAGTATTTCCCTCACATTATCTCCCTCCTAATGATGTAGTGTCCCCACACAATTGCATAAATTCTAACATTTTACAACTATCTTCCTACTTCACTACATATCCCTAATTCCTAGGACATCCTAACTTGGCATAAAATACTAACTATGCCAAAGTTAGAAAGTTGTCAATTTCATTGTCTAAAGACTAAGTTCCTTCCTTGGTACATGTAATCCGTTGCCTTTAAAGGTATTTGCCGATCTGATTGATCTTCATAGGGTGCGGTAAACACAGTTGGTAATGAATGATCTTACCAACACACAATCGTTTGGATATTTTTTCCACCAAGTGCCACATCCTTAAGATAGTTACTCGTGTAAATAATTTGTCGACTCCCAAATGTGCTTCTCGAGCAAAGTATTTAGTCAATTCATTCTCGATAATCTTCCAAATGATAGAAGCCATGGTGTGATCTACAACATCGGTGAGACAAGCTAACTCCTGACGGTTACTCCTTACTTGCTCCCACTTTTCGAGTTGGTCCTTGGCTCTACTCCCGACATGGTCTAGTAAAGTTTTTATTCATGTCATAGCAAAAATGGGTTGGCTAAATGTAGAGGTTTGATGACCATGGTAGTAATTGTCATATGCAATCTCTAGTTTACAATAATGTCATAGAGCATAGAATCCTAAACCCCCTACCTCAAATTCCAGGCACTATATCCTCTAGGTTGATGGTACTAGATATAACAACACACAATGTTATATGCTAGACACTCCCTCCACTCCATATCATCTATTGCCCACATGGAAAGAAACTAGTCATCTATGATGTGTGCTCCCAACATAGGTGGTGCTATTCCTACCTGTAGACAAATTTGGAAATAATGCACCAAGTAATACATCTCAAGAGTAGGAATCATTCGCATAATGTATTCCATTTCTAACATCATGTGAAGCATATCATTCTTTGTATAAGGTTTAATACCTACTCTTTCTACTAATGTAGGATGTTCTACTTGGTGGCATAACTCCAAAAATAAGCTTCCTCACTCAAGTCTCTACTCCCTCTCCTCATGTACCAATTTCCAACCTCTAAAATCCCTTAGTTTGTTCATTAGATGTTCCCACCTCGTTTGTACATGTTTTTGCATTACTAGATTCTTCCTTGATTGCACTATAATAATAAAGTTGTGACAATGGAGTGGCCTCATCTTCATCAAATATATCTGTTATATTTACATTTGTAGGAATTTATATCCCCTTTTCGATTGCTACAATTGCTTTGCCTCCCTCCTTGACTTCCCTAACTTCTCCTTCTATGGTAGCATCATCTTCAATCTCTTCATCTAAGGTTATTCGTTGATATGCCACATCCAAAACACTAACATAGTTTTTTATTTATTCAAAGTGCCACCTCCTGAATTCAGCTTCAGCCTTTTCCAAAGCTTCCCTTAATTCAACAAGACCTTCTTTTATCAGCTGATCATACAATTTTACCATAGCTTGGGTTGCCACATCTATAACCTCCCAATCTATGTTGATTTGTAGTTGAAGCTTCTGCACTTCAATTTGAATCATTTGTACCTCCTTTTGAAGTTTGGTTGTTTTCGCCATGAGTACCTCTCAGTCTTGGCAAGCTTGTTCAACTACCTCCTTTTGAAAGGCTAGCACACTTTCCTATTCTTGTATTGTCCTTTCCATTTCTTTTAATCTCTCATACACATTCCATTGCTTCACTTTGAGGGCTTAAATCTCCAAACTCTGTTGTCTTATTTTTGCCCTAAGCAAGAGCTCTTTTTACTCTTTTATAATTTTCCTCTCTGTACGAATGATACTTCATAATTCTTCTCCCTGACAATCTATTTCAAAAATCACATTGTGTAACTCTAAATTCTTCTCCTCTATTACTCTCAGTCTCTCAACTATTTCCTCTAACTTCTATTCTATCTCTACTTTGGCTAACACTCTCTATTTCAAATTTGCATCCAACTAACTATTTATTCTTTTTAACTCAAAAAATTTCATTCTAGATTATTGTCTCTCCTTGATTAGACATTCATTATGAATTGTGAATTCTAGTACCTTCTCTTCCATATGCTTCTAATGTTGTTCCAACTCTTGTTTCTGTACTTGGTTTAGTAATTGACTCTCTATTTCTTCCAATTGTTTTGCCAAAACATCCTTCTTCCTTTGCAACTCTACAATTTGTGTTGTCATAACACAATTTATATTTCCAACTTTCAGGGCTATTTCCTTGAGTTGATCAACCATAGCTCGCTTAATTCCTCATCAACATTAATGTTACTCATTTCTCCCAATTGTTTTATTTTGTTCGATATGACAACACCATTCCCTTCTGAGCCATGATGGAATTGACTTTCCTTTGCTTGATGTGGTAAGAGTTATTGCTCACTTTATTGTGTAACTTCTTCTAGTCGTTGCATATTCCTTTGATCATTCTATTGCAAAAAAATTAATGGTTGCTATTCATGGATTCCTTTTCCATCTATTACTGCAAAGCCTCTTTCTCTAACAATTGATGGGATGGCTCCTTTTGTTGTTGTACCCATTATCCTTACTGGTTGATTATCATCACCACATTGTCTTCCAACATTTGAGGTTTCTCCTCCACCATCTAATCTTCAACCACTTCTTCATGTAACATCTATATTTCAAAAGTTTGCTCTATATTAGGATTGCTTACATTCTGATCTTCTCCAATAGCTACTTTTATAACCTTGTTCACAACATTAGATGCTTATCATCATCCCCCTCTTGATGTAATGATACTTATGTGATCACTTTGCTTGGAGTTGCTAATGAAGTTCCTTTCTTTTTCTTCCTATTCTCCAACCTAATGGCATTGCCATCCACAATGATCTTCTCCTTCCGCTTTTGAATTTTCTTTTTTTCTCCTATAGCACTCTCTTGTTCCCTAACAAACAACTCCCGGTAGTAATATCCTATAATGGTCAAGGTGGGTCCAACTAGGGTGCTAATCAACTTTCTAGCCTTGCATTGAACTACTACCAATTTATTCTGTAACTTTTAAGAAAACCATGTTGCCCAATTCGCTAATTCCTTCTCGATAATTAACATCATAGAAACTAAAGAACTAGGGGCGAAGTTGTTGTCTTGACGAAATGTTAAGATCTCCGTCAATGTTTTTAATCTTTCGGCTCTTACCTTCCCATTTGCTTAGGCAATCAGATACCCTAATTTGATAACACAATGATCTTGATGTGTACCTACAAAATAAGTGGCATCAACACCATTGAATCCCTCTTATGCTCATGCTATTAGTCCTTTGCAAAGTAATTTGAATACCTTCACTATGCCCTCCTCACTTATGTTAATTTGTCATCCCTGTAACTTGACATATTGATCATCATAGTTGAAACTACAAATCAACTCTTTCACCAAAGGTTCGTTGATGTGAGTCCAATCAAGTTTCTTCAACGATGCAAGACCCACCTTCTTAGCCCATGTTCCTTCCTGAATGTTTAAGGCCCAAATACTAACATGAGTACATCCCAAGAAAGTAACCTTCCCTAATTTAGCCATAGTCAACAACTTCTCTACCGATTTGATCCTTCGTCGTTTAGTACTTAAAGAAGTCATACATTAGTTTCACATTCATGCTTCATCTCTTCAACCTTAAAAACTTGCTCCTTATAGAAATCGAATTCTCGATTCTAGAAAATAGCAATATAGCGCTTGTAAGGTGGTTTTGGCAATTCTTTGTATATCCTTGCAAAGAGGTAGTTGAACCCTAATTGTAATATTGCAATTTCAAAACAATGTTGCTTCCTTGGAGTGTTAGGAACCAACCTCTTCTATTGTTTTCTTCTAAGGTACTCCTAGATTTGTAATTAGGTCTCGTCATGTCTAGGAATTTGTTTTTCGCACTCCTGCTTGAAAATCTCTGAAAGTCTCCTAGTGGTAAGGCAATTTCTTTGCAACGTTGTTTATTCCTTCATTTTTTCCTTTAAAGTAAGAGTTGAGTGCTCCTTTACTTCTAGCCTTTATAGGTATTGTTGCTTCAAGGCTATTGTCTCCACTATCACTCGACTCCTCTCCATTATCTTCTACATTGTTTCCTCATTCACAAACAACTTTTTGCCTACTTGATCGTATAAAACTAGATACAACTTGTCCTCTTGCATACTCTTCAAATACTACTTTACCGCCAAACTTGCCTATAGTGGGTTTGAACCAAATTATATATGGCTCTACAAAGCTCTCAATTTTGTTTCGATTTTTTTAATGTAGAAATCTCTTTAACTCAAGCGTTTCACTCACTCGCACACTCATTATCTCTTCTAGAACATTTCTTCCACAAGTACTAACAATGCTTGATTTTTTTCAACTCTATTAACTTTTCAAGATTCAATAAAGTTTGCAAAAGCCATATTGGACATAGTTCATTTAATCGTGTTTTCAACATCCTAATAATAGCCTTGATGTTTTTCCTTGTGAGGTCTAGCTTATGTGGTTGTAATAAATTTTCTTTATAGCCTCTTTTTCTTAGGGCATAGTTGGTAAGGTATAATAATTTATTTTTAAAAAATTAGTTTTGTAACTACTACTTTTTGCTTTTCTCTCATTATTTCTTGACTTCTCTTCCTCTACCCAAAATATTCATCATCTATGATTTTAGGTATGGAATCTGTCCATGGGAGTTTTTTAGGTTTGGGCACAAGCCTAAATGAATTTTTAGGTTTAGTAGTTGGAGATTTGTTCTAGTGGTACCTACTAAGATATCTTTCAACATAGACATTGACCGCCATAATGTCAACCATTACATTTTTGGAATGATATTCTTTTAACTTGTATTTACTCTCTTTACCTCATCATCACTTAGAGTAGTTAATTCAACAATGTTATTATTAAAAACTTTACATCACAAATTTATAAGCTTCATGGGTTCATTTCCATGCAAATTTTGTTATTTCATGGGTTTATGTTGTTTAAACACAAATGTCATGCATTATTTAAACACAAAAGTTGTGTGCACAACTTTCGTGTGTAAATAACATGAATAGACATACAACATCCGTGTCTAAACAATATGAACAAACATATAACATTCATGTTTAAACAATGCACATGACATCAATGTTCAAACAATATAATTAGATGAATGACATATGTGTCTATTCCATACAAACATATGAAAAAGAAATTTTGCATGACTACTATTGCCAAATCATGACCCATGAAGTTTGTGATGTATGTACTTTATAAGGACCCTTTCAAGGTAACTTAAATTTACCTCCTTTGATTTTAGTTGTTTTAGGCATCCATAAAATTAAATCACCTTCACAAATATTTTAAAGTTTCCCTTTGTCATCCTTCCTGAATAATTGTATATGATTAATATTTTCATCAACACGCCAATGTTTTTCATCCAATCGGACTAGATCTTCCATTCTTACATGGATGGCCCCACTTGATCAAGATCTTTTGTCAATATATCCCTAATTTTTTTGGTGGGGACCTTAAATTTAACAAGCATAATGGGTTGAGTGCCATAAACCAATTCAAATGGTGTAAACTATGTAATAACTTTATATGTTGTTCGATATGCCCATAGTGTAATGAAAATCATAGCATCCGAATCGATACATTAACATCAACTAATTTAGCCAAAAAATTTCCCAAGCTTTAATTAATTGATTTAGCCTATCTATTCCCTTGCGGATAATAGGTGGTTGACTTGTGATGTACAATCATAAGTTCCTCCATTAATACTTCAATGGTTTTATTAATGAAATGACTTCCTTGATCACTAACAAAGTGGGTGGGACATCCAAACCTAATTATAATGTTTTCATAAGTGAATTTGGCTATGCTTTTTGTTGTGTTATCGTTAAGAGCCTTAACCTCTACCCATTTAGTGGTGTAGTTAGTGGCTACAATGATATATTGGTTATTAGTATTCTTAACTATGGGTTTGATAGGTCCCATAAAATTTAAACCCCATTTCATAAAAGGTTCAAATGTTATAACTGGTTTGAATGGTCCTTTGCCACTTCACCACATAAGTTCTAATTGTTGATAGATGTCACATCTTTGGCACAAGTTGACGACATCTTTATGAATTGGCGGCCTCCAATAGCCTATTGACATAAGTTTTTTAATTGTTATATTGCTACCATAATGACTTCCAACTGCCCCTCATGGAATTCTTCCAAGATTTTAGAAGCTTCAATAGGTGTTAAACACTACTTCAACACTCCATTTGGTCCTAGTTTGTGCAAATGGCCATCATGTAATGTGTATGGTTTTGTTTTAATCACCCATCAACTTCAATATTTTTTGGGCATATTGTTGTCAAAATAGCCCTTCTTGAAATAATGAATTATTTGTCCATACCAATCAATTTCTATACCAAACAATTGGGCATTCAATAATTGATCTTCAACTCCAATAGCTAATTCTCCATGATTGATTCTAGATAATGATCAGGTAAAAAATGCACCCGACCTGGCTTAAATATTACTTTGAAATCAAATTCTTGTAATAATAATAGCCATCTAGCAATTTGGCTCGTGACTATTGGTTTATTAACCAAATATAACAAAGCTTGATGATCCACAAAAAATGTGAAACTATTTCCCAAAAGATAATGTCTGAATTTTTTCACAACATAAATCATTACAAATATTTCTTTTTCAGTAGTTGTATAGTTCTTTTTCGCACTGTTCATTAATCTATTGGCATAGTAAATTGGTCTATCAATAGTCTTATTTGGGTTTTGACTTAATATGGCTCCAAGTGCAAAATTTGATGCATTTGTATGCACATGGAATTCCAACTTCAAGTCGGGTATAATAGTACAGGTAGGCATGTCATAGATGCCTTCATCCATTCCCAAGACTTGGCACATGCTTCTATCCACACAAAAATTTCGTCCTTCTTTAATAATTTGCACATTGGTGTTGCCTTATTTGCAAAATCTTGGAAATAGTGTCGATAAAAACCAATTGCTCCTAGGAATCATTTTATTTTTGTTAGATTAGTAGGTGTTCGCATAGTGGCAATTATTGTAATCTTATGTAGATCTACTAACAAACTATCATGAAATACTACGTGTCCAAGTAATGTTCCCGAATTTGCACAAAATGCACATTTTTCAAGATTAAGGGTAATCCCATTTAATCTATGTTCTTCAAGGCATTTTTATAATTGTTCTAAATGATCTTTCTTGTTTCCATATATACTAAAATCATCTAAAAACACTCACATAAATTTGTTTAAATAAGGTTTAAACATTTTTATTACTACCTTTTGGAAAATAACAAGAGCATTACATAACCCAAATGGCATAACGTTGTAGGCATAAGCGCCCCATTCTAAGATGAATGTTGTTTTGTCTTTGTCTTCTTTGGCCATTTTAACCTGGTTATAATTGTTATAACCATCCATAAAAAAGAACATCTCATGTCCAACTACAAAATCTAGGACAAAATCCAAAAAGGGTAAAGGAAATGGATCCTTTTTGGTTTGGGCATTCAATTTGCAATAATCCACACATATTCATAACTTCCCATTTTATTTAGGTACAATTACTAAAGGAAATAACCATTGTGTAATTTCAGTGGGATAGATAAATTTGGCATAAAATAGTTTGTTTAGGTATTCTCTCACTTTTAATACGTAATTTGGGTTCATTCTATATTATCTTTTCTTAATTGGTTGGGCATTAGCCACTAACTCAATTTTGCATTCACAAATTTCCTTAAGTATTCCCTTCAAATCTTTGTAACTCCAAGCAAAGACATCACGGTAATTAACTAATAATGTTTTGGTTTGTGCTTGAAATATATTGGTAAAACTACATTAATAAGTACCTCTTAAGGATCTCCTTCACTTCCTAAGTTTAGTCTTTTCAACTCAATTGTCACTATCCATCTTATAATTTTTTAATTTTTAATTGTCACATTGACAACTTCATCCAGTATCAAGACTTCTTTAAGTTGATGTTGATAAAAATAGACTAGATATTCTGGTTTTTCTTTTGGTTGAAACATGCCACAATTAATCTCTTTAAAAAACTATAACACTTATAATGTCATTTCTCCTATAGGCCACGACTAAGGCACCATATTATAGAGTTGTTCTTCCTCTTCATTTGACAATCCTTCTTCCCAACCATAACCATCATCAACATATTTTGGTCTTTTTGATGGTTTTATAGTAATTTTCTTGATTGTACTCACAATTACTGTCTTTTTTCCCATAGTGATGGTAAGGGTACTATCACCCCAATTATGATTTGCCTTTGCCTATTTCAACCAAGGCCTTCACAAAAGCATTGAATATTTTTTTGTTCCATTTTCCATGTTCAACATTGTAATAGAAATTTTGCACTCACATCCAGCCAAATCGATTTTCAAATTCCTTATTAATCCAATTGGCTACACATTTCTTTGGTCATCCATCCTTACTACAAAAGGAGCTAGCTTGGGTCTTCTCAATCCAAGCTTCTTCCTCAAACTCTTAAAAATAATATTCACATTGGATCTAATTCCAAATTTCCCAACACGAATTTGAACAATCAATATGGCTTCATCAAAATCCTCTATTTTAGTTGCTATGACTTTACAAACATCAACAATATGAGCTTCTTCCATTTTCAATAATGACTTTGTCATAATTTTTCTTAATTGAGGAAAAATCTCTAATAATTGTCCTAATTTCACTTCTATCTTTGAATTCATCACAAATTCTAGTAATTCACCACTTTCTTTCTCCATTTGATCAATAGTGATTTTTTTGTGGCAACACACTTCGTTTTGCCATAGACTTCTTTTTAGACAAGTTGATTCTTCCTTGTCTAAGGTCAAACCCATCCATCCTCTTCACTAACAATTGGTTTGTCAATACTCACTGTCAATTTGCCACTAACACCCGTCAACTCACTCTTCCTTTTTAATAAATTCAATTCCTTTAATGACACATCTCTGTGTGTCAACATGTCAATTCATGTCGACTCGATATGTACATCACCTTCCTTGGTCACTTCAACTAACCTCTTATCATCCTTCATCAAGTCGATTTGATGCATCAATTATATTAATTCCTCTCTGTTCAACCCTCTCAATTGAGTAATTGACTTGGTTAGTTCCAAATCAAACAAAACATCCCTACACATTTATAGTGGTATGTTTTCTACTTTTTGTATTATCTATAGTTCATTAATTACATCCTTGTGAAGCAATTTCTCCTTCTCCCATTTGATTCAATGTGTTTTGGTGGGTTAATTTCTCTCTTTGGAAGTTTTTTAGCATGCATATCAACCTCTAGCATCCTCACTTTCTATCCTCTTGTGGTCACACAAACATTCACTATTGGTTGGTCCTAATTGACCATGGCCACATTTACTCCAACTTTCAATTTGGAATTCTTCTCTTCTTCAATAAATTTCTTCCATACAAGACAATCATTCCTAACATGGCCTTCCTTTCGACAATAGATCAAACATCTCACAACATTTTGACAAAATATATTGTTTTGATTATAAGCTTGCTAATTATATCAGTTATTCCAATTTGACTAATTATTATTTTGTCAATTACAACCATTTGATCTTATATTATATTGTTGATCATTGTATTGATTTTGATTATTTGGTGCATTATAAATTTATAATTGTTTTTGTTCTTGTGCCCCTTGTTTTTTTGTTTATACTACATGTACTAGTATAATCTTTTTCAAAGGACAACTTCCACTCACAACCTTACTAGGACATTAATCTATATTACGGTCACTTGCCTTGCAAATTCTACAAAATTTCATTAACAATTTGCATTCTTTTGTGAAATGGCCTTCATTAAAAAAAAATTGACAATACATTCATCTTCTTATTGTGTCAAAATCTGTTTTCTTAAATTTCTTTTTAATTTTTTTTTGTGATGCTCATCATCTTGTCAAAATCATCAGATTCATCACTGTTTTTCTACGCATACTCCTTCCATGACCTTCTTGAAAAGCTTCTCTCAAATAAATATCATTTGGTTGTTGAAGAATGAGCAACACATAGTTAGAGGAATCTATTGTAATAGTCCTCCACTAGCTCATATTTCTTTTGTTTCATGTATCATAAAATGGCAACTACTCGCCCTTCAATTCTGATCTCACTAAATCGGGTTATAAAAGCAGGTTGCACTTCCACCCATGTAACTACTAGAAAAGTTGTTTCATACCTTCCAAACTAGTTGGCGATTCTTCCCATCAAAGAATTTGGAAAATATTGTAATTTGTGTTTGTTAGTATTTTTTTCCATTAGTCACACACATTTTAGTCAATTGTCAAATGTGTAAAACTGGACCTTCATTATCATGATATTTAGGTAGTTGTATGTGCAAGGCATTTGCAAGAGGTATTGCCATAACGGGTGGAAGATTTTTTAGTGGTGTGATAGTAGTTAGTGGTGGATTTAGAGGAATTCTAATCTTGATGCGTTCGGGGCTCTAAAGGAATAATTTGAATAATTATCTTCCAAAAGCCTCATCAATTGTGTTGCTACTACTACCTTCTCTTACATTTTCTTTTGACCATTTTCTTAATATTCACAACCATCCCTCTTATTTGACCCAATCGAATGTTACAAAAGCATTTATTGTAGCCTTTGGAGTTTTTAGCAATGCATCAACATTCCTTTCATCATGATGTTCTTGCATTTTGTTTGGTGTTCCAATTTCAGTGGATTGCTGAGTATTTTCATTGGGTGAACCATTCATTTTTTCACTTGTTGTTTATATTGTTGTTATTTCTACTTCTTCTTCAATGGGATGAAGTACTTAATAACTATTATAGGGACTAAAAATATTTCTAAACCCTTTCCATTTAGTAAACTTCTTTACTTGAACATCTATTTTTCTAAAGTTTTCTACTTGAGTAGCTATGTCTTTTACTTCATCACAATTCTATCTTCTCCAATCTCTTAATCTATTTTTCTCTTCTACTTCCCTACTTTTATCCATCATGGGTTCCTAAAAATTCTCGTTTCCTTACTACTACCATGTTTTCTTTCTTTAATTTTCTATTTTTTCAATATTTCTTATATGGATCCAGAATAATCATTGTAGACCATAATTTTTTTGATTAAATTTTTTCTGGACAATATTCTTCATTCCCTCTTGCATACTCAGACCTTAAAAATCTAAAAGTCCATAATAGATTGCATGGTATCCATTTCTCTACCAAAACATTAATATTTGGTTTTGTAAACTCTCTTATATCATGAAATTTGATAATATGATAGGTTGCTACAACTTTCTTTATTGGAATTAACGTCAATAAACATACCATTATTGGTGGCCATCTCCTATATTTCGTTAATTGTGTAGTGTCAATTATTAGTATTTTTAGTTGTATGCACCATACTTTTGTTCCCCCATGTGATTTTTAAAATATTAGTTCTTGAACATTCTCAGGCAATATTTTGAATTTTTCAACAAAGTTTCCCATGTATCAAATTTTGGAACCTTTCTTGGTGTATACAAGTAATCCAGAAAATTCCAACCATATTTATTAGTCTTAATTTTTCTTTTCCTTCATTAATTGTTATAATTTTTTTTAACCATTCATGGCTCCCCCTCTTAATAGCTGTCATTATCTACCATCTCTTGAACCATCCCTAATATATGTTGTAGTAATAAATTTAAAAAAAAGATTTAGCCACATCTTATTCATAATAAATGAACAAATTAGGAAAAGCTATGACATGTTTAACACCCATAACAATCATTTTATTTGCTCTATTTTCTTCTTTATCGACTTTATAAACTTTTAACAATTTTGTAAATCCACAAGGGAGAATTATATAGAGTACATGAATTAGATAAAATCCTAAATTTAACTTGTCTACTTCAACTTTCCCCTCTTCATTTTCCATTAATTTAATTGCATAAAAAAAGATCACATAACCTTTTTCTTTAGTTTTCTCCAACAACAAATTAAATTAGATTCCCAAGCATGGTCGTCAAATGTTAACAATACATTTTTGCACCACTTTGGATTCTTGTCCTACTCCATTAATATAAATACCAAGTAAAAATATTAACTAGGACAACTAAATTGCTGAAAAATTTCCTTACATTATTCTAAAACTACAATTTACTACATCATACACTTAATGGGGATCAAAATCAATATATCAGGATTAAAAGAAAATGCTCAACCTTCATAAAAAATATGTCCATACATTCCATTTGCAAAGTAATCTTTTCACTCTCAGACAAGCCTCATTGTTTCTACCCAAAGAAAAGCCCCCACAAAGTCTCTTGTGATAGACTTACTTCTATACCGACATGCGTTTTGGCAGTTACAAAAAGTACTAACAACTACTTCGCATCATATCATTATGTAATTACAATAATCTGTCACTCATGTTAACACAGTAAATTTAATTTATGTGGACCTATTGACCTATTACATTATGACAGTTCAAAATATATTTATTGGGATTCTGTCTAGTATTCCTAATATTATTACTCTTTCAACATGCCTAAGTATTTCCCTTACAATAATACTTAGATATGTGAAATTGATGTTTTGATTAGGGTTGCAGTTTTGAAATTAATAAAAAAATAAAAAAATGTTTATGTTTGAACAATTAACTATTGTTAAGTGCCTGCAAAACCTGACCTTAACCTTAAATTCCAACCCTAACTTGAAGCTTAATCCAAAAAAAATGAAAGTACCCAATAGACATGTTACTGATATAGTAAAACTCTAACCACTGTTTTTTTGATAAATTTTGTGATGTTGCTCAAATGGCAATTGTCCATGAGTATATTAGCCAAATTTGACAATATTGAAAATATGAAAGTAGAAAATATGAAGCACCCTTTCATATTGTAGGCAATTGTGACAATTTCTGGCGATTTTTTTGGGGGGAAAAACAAGGAGTTTATGACAGAATTTTCTTTTCAAAATATCTTTTGCAAAATGGCAAAAACTCACCCACCAAAAAACCACTGAGTCTAACCTTCCACAACTAATTTCTAATCCCTCCTCCATCACATGACATGGCAAAATTTAGGTGATTTACTTTCATTTTTTCTGAAAATTTTCTTTCAAAAGAAGAGAAGGGGCTCAATTACTAGTGTTTCCTGATGAAATTTCAGTATTGCAATTTTTTTTTGGCGCACAATGTGTTCAAATTTCACAAAGATTGAATGTAATTAGATGGTTCTGGTGGAAGAGATTTAAGTATTGACCTCAAGAAGATTTCACCCTAGTGGCTAGCTGACTGTTTGCTTTATGGGTGTGAACAGCATTTTTGTTATAGAGAATTTTCACCTCTTTGTGATAAACTTTTTTATCCACAAATTCTACAAAGTGGTGAAACTTCAATAAATTCGAGTACTAACCTTGTAGTTCTGCTACAAGGTTAGACACAAAATGGGTTACTTCAAAACAACAAAACAGGTTAGTAACCTTATTTTGCACCAAGTCTTTGGTTTTACCTAGAAACAGAAGGAAGATGAACCTGGGGTTGAATCACTGAGGTCTAAAGGAGAGTGAGGGGTGCAAGCAAGGCAAATTCTCGAGGCCTATTAGCAGAATCTACAATAGCATCCGACTGAAAAAAGTGATATACCCTAGTCTATCATTAATTCAGGATCCAAATAGAAAAATTACAAATCTGTTCTAACTTGCGAATGAGAAAATATAAACATTTGCATCAAACAAACACGACCCAATTGGCAAAATATGTCTGTAAAGTGATCAATCGAGGATATAAACAGAGAGCAAGGTTTATGCTACTGTCATTTACCTCCACCGAGGAATGACAATGTTTCATCATGTGAGCAGAAAATATGTCATCTCCTATTAATATTAGGCTCAAAACACACTTATGCAAATATGAACACATGGCAACCCCCTCTTTGGGTGTCTCCACATTAGAGCTTTGCCTAACCTTAGACACCATTTCATGAAGGCCTTCAAATTGGAGGGCTAACTTTGCAAAAGCCCAAACAAGCAAAACCCATTTCTCTCCTTCACCCCTGCCCCCAAAAATAATCCTTCAAGAAGGAAAAAACACTGACATATAATTGAGAGTTCATAATTGAAAGTTCAATTCTATTGCTGAAAGAAGACCGTATCAGGAGACCAAAGGGAAGACACAATGGAACTCTACTTAAATGGCTTCAACACAACTTTGTTCATTTGCCAGGCATCAAGGCTTTTAACAGAGATGGGGGTGGTGCCATTGTTGAAGATATAGAGGTTTGCCTTCTCCTCAAGAGCCACCGTTGGATATGCTCGTGCAGTGATTGTTATACGACCACCCTGCACATAGCTTTCCACGATCGAGTGGTCCACCTACAAGAACCCCCAAGATTTGATTCATATACACAAGTTGAATACACACAACTTGTTCACCAAGAGTATCAAAAGAAGTTGCATTTTTTTCTCTGTGCACTTGGGCACACACACTCTTCAAAACAGTACACACCCTGAACTAGACAGATACATTCGAGTAGAAGAGGAAGAGAATCTCACAAGCACACGAACTGATAGAGTATCTTCCGTGGCCAAAACAGGCACAAAATGGCCATACTCTGTCTTGTCAATGTCCTCGGTCAAAGATGATCTGCACAATAATAGAGACGCTGAGAAATTAGCTTTTTCCTTCTCTGAACACAATTCCTGTGTCATATAACAGTCACCCCACTTCTCCATGACTGTCAGATCTGATACTCTTCTTCGCCACAAGAGCTTGGACAGGCATTGATTTGAGACACAATAAGGAAAATTTGCAGGTGTCTTTCATCGAACCTGCTCTGGTCACTGCAGAAATATGTCGTCCATGTACTGTTGCCTTTATGTGCAATGTAAAAGAACACTGCCAATTGCTCCTGGAAGTCATCATCGGCTGAGACAAGCAACCCAAATGGCCCAAACACTCCCCGGTGTGATGACCCACCCTGTGTGCAATCGAATGGGTCGATGACATCGGCTGCTGCACTACCCACAGCAGTGGACAAATTTGGGTACTTGAAAGTGACTTCCACATCCAGCTGCATGTGGCACATGCAATCCACATACAAAACTCATCACAATTTGCAACTGAAATCCTTTTCATATTCAAGTTTTGCTTGTAAATCACCTCCACAATCATGTAGATTTTACATCACTCAAACTTAGTTATTGCACTAGCTGTTGAAATCTGAAAATTATAAAAAAACTGGATCTTAAAGTGGCTAAAAACTGATTGGGATTTGTGGGTTGGCCTTCAATACAAGCCTCTGTGCTCCTCACCTGACGACCTGTAACACCCTTAACCTTCGAAATAGCACCGGCATCAAGCTTCACATCTGTCACTGACACCTTGTTTCCCCTCAAAGTCTCAACCTCCTCAATTGGCCACTGTATGAGATTGGAACCTGTCTTGCTGTCCAAAGCAAGAGTCCTTGGCAACCCCTGTGAAAGAAAGCAAGAAGAAAGTAAAAAAATCAGCAAAGGGATTGCAAGAAAGAAAAACTCCACAGAAGGCACTGCAAAAAGGCCATTGTTTTAGAGCTTGGCAGCTTACTATCATAGATGCCCAACCCTTGGCATCGTCCGCCTCTAGGCTGTCAGATTCATTCACCCATCCCACCAATATACGTCTCTTCTTCAAAGGGTCGAAAAGTGACTTTGCTGCATAAAACTTCCCATAGTCGTGACGGTACCCACTCCCGATATCAAGTTCCGGAAAGTCAGGAATAAACCGCTGAGCAACCTTGTCATATGTGCCGATTGTATAGTAATCATGCCACTCGTCAATAAGGCCTACTTTCAAGACCCACTTTGAAGAGGGTGCACCGGTCT
>Ga0209611_10006834_pt1 | contig 18500 bp, 17 predicted proteins | sample S1TSphgellanicum_3_FD_187693 | JGI IMG/M metagenome (GOLD analysis project Ga0209611, IMG submission 187693) | Host-associated microbial communities from peat moss isolated from Minnesota, USA - S1T2_Fc - Sphagnum magellanicum MG (SPAdes) (version 2) | ecosystem: Host-associated > Plants > Peat... | reverse complement strand
CCTGATAGCGCGTTCGCCTACCTGCTGCGCGGCTCGCTCTACACGCAGAAGAAGAATTTCCCGGCCGCCGAGGCCGACTTCTCCGCCGCCTACAAGGTCGATCCCAACAACGTGGTCATCAAGTTCAACCTGAGCGAGCTGAAGTTCATGCAGAAGAAGTACGACGAGGCCCGCACCGGCTTCTTCCCGCTGGAAAAAGACTCGGACATGGGCGACTTCGCGCTCTACAAGGTTTTCCTCTGCGACCTCTTCGGCGGTCATGAGGCCCTGGCCAAGCAGGAGCTCGACGCCATCAACAAGAAGGGCGACGACGCCTCGTACTACTTCGGCAATGCCGCGTGGGACCTCTACAACAAGAACACCGACGATGCGCGGCAGTGGCTGGTTTCGGCCTCGCACATCTACGACATGAAGAAGTTTTCGACCTACGGCGAGAGCTTGAATTATCTCGGCTACCTGCCGCTGCCGCCGCCGAAAGATCCGTCGGCGGCGCAGTAAAGTCGGGCGGTAGCCGTCGACCTCCGGGCGACGGGCTCGTTGATCATCGCGCACCTCAATCTTGGTGCGTTCATCACTTCGCCCCGCGCCCGGAGGTCGCGGGCTACCACTGATACGCGTAACTACGCGCTGGCCGGCGTTTCCGAAGGCTGATCCGGTGCAGGTTCCATCACCGACGGCGCTTCGTTCACGGGCCCGAGGAGCCGCGCGACTTCGTCCTGCACGGCGGTCAGATCGCCGAGCTTGAGGCCGGGATCCTCGATCAGCCAGACCTCGCCGCTCGGGATGTGTTCGTAGACGAGCACGGCGTTGCCGTCCTGCTTTTGGCGCTCGATCTGGCGCAGCACCTTCTTGCGCTCGAGCATGAGCGCGAGGATGTAGCGGGCGTTGCGCGAGCCGGGCGCGTTTTCCCCGATGAGGCGGCGCAGCAGGCTCTCGGCGTCGTCCTTCTTCATCGCCTCGGGCTCGGGCGGCGGCGGCGGGACGAACTCGGTCTGCCAGGCGGAAAGCGGCTCGATGTTCTCGTTGCGCTCCTTCCACGCCTCGGCGCAAAGGTCGACCCGCTGGTACTGGCCGTCCTTCCAATAAAGCGCGGAGAAAATCGTTTCGCCCTTCTCAAAGGGCTTGCCCGTCTTCGCGCACTGTAGCGCGCGGGACTGGATGTTCCATTCTTGCGTCAGCATAATCGGGGAAGGGAAAATTTACGGCCAACGCCGCGTGCTGTCACGCGAGTTCAGGGCGCTTTCGTGACGACGCCGATCATGGGGCCGAAGGTCTGCGGGAGATTGAACTTCGCGCCGGGCACGTAGAACGCGGAAATGTCGCCGTCGAGGAAAAGCGCATTGGAGCACTTGAGGCGCTGGGCGAAGAGCGCGGCGAAATCGTAGAAGCTGACTGGCTTTGACGAGAGCGCGAAGACGGCGATTCCGTCCTTGCGCACGCCGACGCCGCTGCGGATTTTCAGGCTCTTCGACGAGGCGTTGAAATCAGGGTTGATGTCGCCGCGCATGACCAGCATCGGCCCGGACTGCGTAGCCCAGACGGCGGGCGTCAGCTCAGTGGGGTAGTCGGCGGAGTTTATAACGCGCGCCTCGTGCTTGGCATTGATGAGGAAGACGCCGTTGGGCTTCATGTAGAAATTCCCCTGCCCGTCGTTGGTGTTGAGCGGCGAGACCTCCGTGCCGTTCTCGACGAGCAGGCCGCAAGGCGAGAAGTCGGGCTGGAACATGCCGCCGTTCGCGCCGAAGAGGAGCTTTTCACCCTTGCCATCGAGGTAAGTCTGCAGCCCGGTGAAGTCGTGGATATAGACGCCGTTGCTGAATTTGAGAAACATCTGGAGGTCGTCCTTCTTCGGATCGACCTCGTTCACGGAATAGGCGACGCCACGAAATGTCACTGCTTGCAAGCTTGGCGGCGGCGCATCCGCCTTGGCCGTGCCGCTAATCAAGGCGGTGAGCGCGGCGACTACGGGATAAAGCCGGCGACGGTCATAGACCACCGCTACAACTGCACGCCATGCCCGCCTTGCGGCGGCGATGGTCACAGCCGCTCCCGGATCGCGTTGCCCATCTCGGTGGTCGAGACGGATTTTTCGCCGGGACGGGTGAGGTCCGCGGTGCGGAAGCCGTCGGCGAGCGCGGCATCGACCGCCTTTTCGATCGCCACGGCCGCGTCGTTCTCGTTGAACGAGTAGCGGAGCATGAGCGCGCCGGAGAGGATCTGCGCGATTGGATTGGCGATGCCCTTGCCCGCGATGTCGGGCGCGGTGCCGCCGCTCGGCTCGTAGAGGCCAAAGGTCCCTTCGGCCAGCGAGGCGCTGGGCAGCAGGCCGAGCGAACCGACGGTGGCGGCGGCCTCGTCGCTGATGATGTCGCCGAACATGTTTTCGCAGAGCATGACGTCGAACTGCTGCGGACGGCGCACGAGCTGCATGGCGGCGTTGTCGACATAAAGGAACTCGAGCTTCACGTCGGGATATTGCGGGGCGATGGCCTTCACCGTCTTGCGCCAGAGCAGGCTGGTCTCGAGCACGTTGGCCTTGTCGATCACCGTCATCAGCTTGCGGCGCAGTTGCGCGGACTTGAAGCCGACGTGGGCGATGCGCTCGATCTCGTGCGTGTCGTAGACCATGGTGTCGATGGCGCGCTCGCCGGAAGGGAGGCGTTGCGTGTTTTTCGGGTTGCCGAAATAGATGCCGCCGGTGAGCTCGCGCACGACGAGGATGTCGAAGCCGCCGGGGATGAGCTCTGACTTGATCGGCGAGGCGTGGACGAGGCTGGGGTAACAGCGCGCCGGGCGCAGGTTGGCGTAGAGGCCAAAATGTTTGCGCAGCGGCAGGAGCGCGGCGCGTTCCGGCTGCTGGTTGGGCGGGAGGTGTTCCCACTTCGGGCCGCCGATGGAGCCGAAGAAAATCGCCTGGGCCTCGCTGCAGCCTCGCAGGGTGTGCTCGGGCAGCGCTTCGCCGAACTGGTCGATGGCCGCGCCGCCGACGGCGTATTCCTTTGCTTCGACGCCGAAGCCAAATTTCTTCGCGGCGGCGCGGAGGACATCGAGGCCCGCGGTCATCACTTCCGGCCCGATGCCGTCGCCCGCCAGCACGGCGATCTTGTAGGTATTGCTCATAAAGGGGCCGTCACTCTAGGCAGATTTCCCCTCGGAAACAAGATTGCCGTCTCGGCGAGCGGATGCTCGCGACTACTTAAACCTTCGCGGGCTTGGGAAGGCGCTGGGTCTGGCCGGATTTGCGGGGGTGGGCGCCTTCGGACTTGGTTTCTTGCTTTTGCTCCTGCCGGGATTCGGCTTTGACCTCGGCGGGCTCGGGTTCGTGCTCGGGCAGTGGCGGAGAGAAAAGGTAGGTCTGGAAGATGGCCTCGCCGATGGCGTTGAGCTTGATCTGGAGGTCGTCCATGTACTTGTGCATGCCGACGGTCTTGATGTCCTCGAGCGCGCTGTAATTGAGCTCGGCCACGAGGCGGCCGCTGAGCTTCTCGGCCTGGTTGGTGAAGCGCTCTTCCTGGCAGCCGGAGATGCGGCGCAACGCCTCGTCGAGCGCACCGGCGCAGAAGCGGATGGAGCGCGGGAAAAATTCGTTGAGGATGAGAAACTCGACCACTTTGTCGGGCTCGACCTGCGCGACGTAGAATTTGCGGTAAGCGTCGTGGGAGCTGCACGAGCGCAGGATGGCACTCCATTGCAACGTGCCACCGTTCATCAGGCTGTCCGGGGCGTTGATGAAAATCTCGTCATTGGCGTCGAGAATGCGGGTGACCATGTCGCCGCGTTCGAGGTACTTGCCGACCTGGATGAAGTCCCAGTCCTCGCCGTGGGTCATGGTGCCGTCGGTGATACCCTGGAAAAGATGCGAGGCGTTTTTGACCTCGTTGAAGAACTCGTACGGGCCGACCTTCTGGATTTTCTTGAGCGTCTGGCCCTTCATCCAAAGGTAGGTGCGGTTGATTTCCTCCCACATCTCGAGGGAGATCTGCTCGCGCACGTGCCGGGCGTTCTCGCGCGCGGAAGTGATGCAGTTGACGATCGAGTTGGAGTTCTTGCTGTTGAGCGTGAGGAAGTCGATGACGTTCTCGGAGCTGGTCGACTTGTAGAGCTTGTCGAAGTCCTCGTATTCGCCGGTGCTGCGCAGGACCGGACTCCAGATTTTTTTCTCCTGCTCGGCGCCGAGCTTGGGCAGGTCGAGCATGAGCTGGAGGTTGACGTCGAGGATGCGCGCGATGTTCTCGGCGCGCTCGACGTAACGGCTCATCCAGTAGAGCGAGTCGGCCACGCGCGAGAGCATGGGCGTGGCGGATTTGCGATGATCGAAGTGATTAACTGTCGCCATAAAGCACCCAGGTGTCCTTGCTGCCGCCGCCCTGCGAGGAATTCACGACCAGCGAACCCTTGCGCAGCGCGACGCGCGTGAGGCCGCCGGGGACGATGGTGATTTTTTCGCCGCACAGAATGTACGGGCGCAGATCGACGTGCCGGCCCTCGAAGCCCGCTTCGTTGCAGTAGCTCGGGTGGCGCGATAGGCTCAGCGTCGGCTGCGCGATGAAATTGCGCGGGTTCTTGAGGATGAGCTCCTTGAATTCCTCGCGCTGCTTGGGCGTCGAGGCCGGCCCGACGAGCATGCCGTAGCCGCCGGACTCATTGGCCGACTTGACCACGAGCTTGTCGAGATGCGTGACGATGTACTCCCTTTCCTTTTCGTCGGAGGCGAGGTAGGTCGGCACGTTGGCTAGGATCGGCTCTTCGCCGAGGTAGTACTTGATCATGTCCGGCACGTATTTGTAGACGACCTTGTCGTCCGCGACGCCCGTTCCGATGGCGTTGGCGAGGCTGACGTTGCCCGCGCGATAGGCGCTGACCAGCCCCGGCACACCGAGCACGGAATCCTTGCGGAAGACGCGCGGATCGAGGAAGTCATCGTCGAGGCGGCGGTAAATCGTGTCGACTTGGACGAGGCCCTTGGTCGTGCGCATGTAGACCTTCTTGTCCTGCACGACGAGGTCGCGGCCCTCGACGATCTGGATGCCCATCTGGCGCGCGAGGAACGAATGTTCGAAGTAGGCGCTATTATAAATACCGGGCGTGAGCAGCACGACCGTCGGCGGCTTGCTAGCGCCGTGCGGCGCGATGTACTGGAGCACGGTGAGCAAATCCTGCGTATAGTGGTCCACCGGCCGGACGCCTGCGCTGCCGAAGAGCTGCGGGAACGCCCGCTTCATCGCCACGCGGTTCTCGAGCAGGTACGACACGCCCGAGGGGCAGCGGCCGTTGTCCTCCAGCACGAAGTAGGTGCCGTCGCGGTCCCGCACCATGTCGCTGCCGCAAATGTGAATGTAGATGTCCTTCGGCACCGGCACGCCCACCATCTCGGGCCGGTAGTGCTTGGCGGAGAGAACGTCCTCCGCTGGGATGACCTTTTCCTTGAGGATGCGCTGGTCGGTATAGAGGTCCTTGAGGAATAAATTCAGCGCCTGCATGCGCTGGATCAGGCCCTTCTCGATCAGCGTCCATTCGCTGTTCGGGATGATGCGCGGGACGAGGTCGAACGGAAAGATGCGCTCGGTCCCCTGCTCATCGCTGTAAACGGTGAACGTGATGCCCTGGCGCAGAAAAGCGGCGTCGACCGCCGTGCGCCGCTGATCGAATTCCTCCTGCTCCAGCCGCTGGAAGCGTTCGAAGAGCGCCGCGTAGTGCGGCCGCACCTCGCCCTCCTTGGAAAACATTTCGTCAAAAAAATCGCCGGGTTCGTATTGGTCGAGCAGAGCCATGGAGCTGAAACGTAAGATCTAGGTAAAAAGGGCTAAGCGGAGCGAAAGTCTAGTTAACACGATCTTCTTACCGCGATCAACGCAAGAAGCGAGCTTCGTGCCAATTCACCCGAGGCTGCAACCGCCTTCTTTATTTGACAAAATTAAGCACCCGGAGAAGGTTGCCTGCATGAGCAACGGTTCCATCCACCTGTCGCGCGACATCGAAGTGATCCAAATCCCCAGCGGGCTGACCAAAAAGCTGGAGAAGGGCACCCCGGTCATCATTACCCAAGCGCTTGGGGGCACTTACACCATTTACGTTGAGCACATGTCCACGGGACTTTTCCGCGTGCTCGCGGCCGATGCAGATGCGCTGGGCAAAGCCCCTGCCGATGCCGCCCCAGCCCGGAACGGTACCGGCAAGACCGATGGCCCGCTTGACGAAGACGCCATCTGGACCCAGCTCAAGACCTGTTACGACCCGGAAATCCCGGTGAACATCGTCGATCTCGGCCTGATCTACAGCCTCGAGATCAAGCCACAGGAAGGCGGCGGCAACCTGGTCGAGGTGAAGATGACCCTGACCGCGCCGGGCTGCGGCATGGGCCCCTCGATCGCCTCCGACGCGCAGCGCAAGATTCTCAGCGTTCCGGGCGTGACCGACGCACAAGTCGACGTCGTCTGGGACCCGCCGTGGAGCGCCGAGCGCATCTCGCAAGAAGGCAAGCAGAAGCTCGGCATGGTGTAACAGCCGGGAGAGGTGACACCGCCGGAGCTTGACCGCGCCTGCGTCCAGTGACACAGTGACACCATGCGGAGCATCACCATCAAGGAGCTTCACCGAACCACGGGCAAGCATGTCCGGAGGGCGGGTGTTTCCCGTTCTCCCGTGATCGTGACCGATCACGGCAAACCCGTTGCGGTCCTCGCGAGTCCCTCCCTGATCAAGCCCAAGCGCCGCAAGCGCACGCTGCTCCCGGAGTTCAAGGCCCTCATGGCAAAGGGCACTCTTGGCGATACGATGGATGACCTAAACGCCGTGCGCGGCGACCGATGATCTTCTGCGATACCTCCGCGGTCGTGAAGCTTTACGCCCCGGAACGCGAGTCGGCCACCGTCCGGCGCCTTTGCCAGGCAGAACCTGAAGTCTGTTTGTCTGAATTGGCGCGGGTCGAGTTGATGGGCGCTTTTCACCGGCGTTTGCGCGAAGGAACATGGACCGAAATCGATTTTCTCGCCGCCGTGCGCCAATTTTCCCAAGACGACATCAGCGGATTTTGGACTTGGCTACCGCTTGAAAAATCAATCGCCGAGGCGGCAGCCCGGACCTTTGTCACGCTCCCCAGCTCAGTTTTTCTCCGATCGTCCGACTGTCTTCATCTCATGACGGCGCTCCATCACAACTTCTCCGAGATTTATACGTACGACATCCATCAAACGGCAGCAGCGGTCACTGTTGGACTGGAGGCTGTCCGCGCTTGAACCTCTCTGCAATGCCCAACTTGCAGAAGACCACATGCCACCGTCGACGGAAAAATTTATCGCGCGCAAATTGCAAGCCGCGCTCCTTGAGCATTTCGCGTTTGAAACGAAATAGCCCCTCAGCCACCGAGCGCGGTTCAAATTTTCCGCTCCACTTCCAAGCTGGAACAAGTCCCGCATCTGCTTAGCCTCCGGCACTTATCACTCAGGCCGCGCAGTTGACTAATCGGTCAAATCTCCTAGGATGTGCCTTCCATGTCCACGTTCTCCCCTCGCACCTCCGTCCTGATTTGCGGAACCCTTGCGCTGATGACCGGCTGTGCGGTCGGCCCCAATTACGTCGAGCCATCCACGCCCCAACCAGCCGGTTACTCCGAGTCCGGCCCGTGGAAAAAGGCCGACCCGAAGGACGACATCTCCAAGGGTGATTGGTACAAGATTTTCCACGACTCCAAGCTCAATGAGCTCGAAGAGCAGGCCGTGGTGAGCAGCCAGACGCTGCAGGCCGCCATCGCCCGTGTCAGCGAAGAGCGCGCGCTGGCGCGGCAAACCGAGGCGGAATTTTTCCCCAGCGTCAACTTCGAGGCCAGCGGCAGCCGCCAGCGCACCTCGCCCAACAACGGCCAACTCCTGGCGCAAACCCCCGCCGGCTCACCGCCCTTGACCGTGACCACCCCCGGCGGGCCGGTGACGATTCCCGGCAGTTCCGGCCGCGCCAAGCCCTATACGTTTACCTCCGCCACGGTCGTTCCGTTCGACTTGAGCTACGAGCTCGACATCTGGGGCAAAATCCGGCGTTCCTACGAAAGCGCGGGCGATACGGCCCAGGCCAGCGTGGCCGACTATGAGAACGTGCTGCTCGGCCTCAAGGCCGACGTCGCCACGACCTATTTCGCCATCCGTACCGCCGACTCGGAAATCGACGTGCAGGTTCGCTCGATCAAGTCCTTCCAGGACAACCTCAACCTCACCAACAGCCGGTTCCAGGGCGGCATCAGCACGCAGCTCGATGTCGATCAGGCCGAGGCGACCCTCGCCGCGGCGCAGGCCCAGCTCGCCACGCTGCGCTCGCAACGCGCGACGCTGGAGCACGCCCTGGCCGTCCTGCTCGGACTGCCTCCGGAAGGCTTCAAGATCGCGTACCATCCGCTCGACATCAAACCCCCGCGCATTCCCGCCGGGCTGCCCTCGGACCTGCTCGAACGCCGGCCCGACGTGGCCGCGGCCGAGCGCCGTTGCGCCGCGCAAAACGCCAAGATCGGCGTGGCCATCGCCGCCTACTTCCCCGTGGTCAACCTCACCGGCAGCACCGGCTTTGACAGCGGCGACCTCGGCCTGCTCTTCAACTGGCAGAGCCGCATCTGGTCCTACGGCCCGAACATCCAGTTCCCGATCTTCGAGGGCGGCCAGATTTCCGCGCAAGTGAAGCAGGAGAAGGCCGCGTACGAGGAGAACGTCGCGGATTATCGCGAGACCGTGCTTACCGCATTCCAGAACGTGGAGGACAGCCTCAGCTCGCTGCGCTACCAGGCCGAACAGCAGGAAGCCCAGGACCGGGCCTACAAGGCTTACAAGGCCGCGCTCGACCTGACCAATGCGCGCTACTCGACAGGCCTCGTCTCCTACTTCGACGTCATCCAGGCGCAGGGCCTCGAGCTCAACGCCGAGCAGCTCGACGTACAAATCGCCGGCAACCGCATCGCCACCACGGTGCAGTTGGTGAAGTCGCTCGGCGGCGGCTGGGCCGACTCGTACGTCATGAAACCGGCCCTCGGCAACCACGTCGACGCGCCCTCGCAGGCGCCGACCGTACTGACGCCCAATGCCGAGCCCGCGGCGCGTCCTTGATGGGGTAGCCGGCGCTGGCCCAGCGCCGGTCCGTCGCGCAGCGCGACGGATTTCAAAAATGCCGTCCTTGCCGGATGGCACCCGCACTCGGCGAACACGGTCTACCCCTGAAGCCGGCCTCTACGCATTTTTTTCTAGTCGCAGACCGTCTTCCTCGGCTTAATGGCAGCGCACGCACTATGAGTCGAGCAGGAAAATTTATTCCGGGGGGGAGTAACAAGGCCAAAAGAACGGGACCGATCCGCGCCCCCGACCCGCAATCGCCGGGCAGCGCACCGGGCGCGCCCGGTGGTGGTGGTGGTGGTGACGGCAAAAAGAAGATGTTAAGCGTCGGCGGCCTGCGCAAACCGATTTCCAAGAGTCAGAAGTGGCCGGTCTACGCCATGAGCGCGTTTGTCATCGTGCTGCTGGTTTCAATCGCCTGGTACATTTTCGGTTACCTGCCGATGAAGCATCAAGCCGAGCAGGCCATCATCGATGCCAATGCCAATGCCGCTGCCTTACAGGCGGAAAAGGACAAGGAAGCAAAGGAAGAACACGACCGGCAGTTAGCCCTTCTGGCGGCCAAGGGCGTTGTTACCGTCGACTCCAATCCTTCCAGCGCGAAGGTCACCATCGGCGACAACATCAAGACCACACCGGCCCGAATCGATGGCCTGGCTTTCGGCGATTACGACGTGACCATCCAGCTCGAAGGCTACGAGGACTACAAGGGAAAAGTGACGGTGACATCCACCTCGCCGATCGATCTCGGCGTCATCAAGCTGGACCAGAAGGCGGGCGACCTGAGCCTCGCCAGCCCGCAGAGCAACGTGACCTACACGCTCACCGGCCCCAACGGCTATAACAGCAAGGGCTCCGTGCCCGACAAAGTGAGCAAGCTGCCCATCGGCGACTATACCCTTACCGCGTCGCAGGGTGACTGGACGCTGCCGTCGATGCCGGTCAGCATCACCGATGGCAACACCACGGCCAAGGAGATCAAGTTCCCCTACGCGAAGGTGACGATCACCAGCACGCCGAACGGCGCCACCGTGCGCCAGGGCCGCACCGTTCTCGGCACCACCCCGCTGACGCTGCCGCAGATCCGCCCGACGGACATGCACCTGACGCTCGACCTTCCGCCCTACACCATCGCGGCGCTGGACCTGCACATCACCGATTTCGCCGTCATTAAGCAGAACGTGCCGCTCGCGCAGGGGAAGGACTTCATCGCCGCTGCCGGCATGCCGATGGTGTGGATCGCCGACGGCGGTTACTGGGCGGCGAAATATCCATTCCGCCAGAAGGATTACGAGAAGGTCGCCGGCTACAACCCGAGCTTCTTCCGCGGGGCCAACCTGCCGGTCGAGCAGATTTCGTGGGAGAGCGCGACGGCGTTCATCCAAAAGCTCAACGATTACGAAGGCAAGGCCGGCAAGCTGCCCGTGGGTTTCCACTACTCCCTGCCGACCGAATCGCAATGGGACCAGTTCAACGCCGATGCCGACATCACGATGGCGGCCCTTTCCAGCAACACACCGCTGAACTCGACGCAGAACGTCGGCTACTCCGCGCCGAACAAATACGGGCTCTACGACACACTCGGCAACGTCTGGGAGTGGTGCCTCGACAACTACGACGACAAGGGCGACCACAGCCTGCGCGGCGGCACATGGCTGAGCCTGCCGGATAATTTCCCCAACGCCGCCACGCGCCAGGGCGGTCCCCCCAAGGATGCCGAGAAGTTCATCGGCTTTCGCGTGGTCCTGGTGCCGAATTCGTAGCCGCGCGCGTAAGCGCGTGGACCTTTTCGCAACCGATCCACCGCCTCAGGGCGGCGGCTACGACTGATAAACGAAAATCCCGAGCGCGATCACCAGCGCGCCATAGACCACGCCCGGCCAGCAAAAAAGCCGGAGCCGCTGCGGCGATTGCGTCACGAACTGGATCGCCTCGCGCCCGTAGTGCGGGCTGTAGACGAGGATCATTCCCACGATCACCCACAGGTAGGCCGCCACCGTGAGCACATAGCGCCACGGCGTCTGGGCCAAAAAGCAGGCATCGAGAATCACCGCCGCGCCCAGCAGCAGCAGGCAACCGAGCCCGCGCGCCGCCAGAAAGCCCGGCACGAAAATCGTGAGCAGCACGCCCGAGATCGCCCACACCGCCATCAACTGCGAGCGGATGCTGGAGATTTCGCCGAGGTCCATCAGGCCCGTCAGCGCGGTGAACCAAACCGTCGCCGCCAGCATAAGCACGACGCCCAGCGGATAATTGCGCGGCAGGCCGCGCAGCGTCGGCGTCCAACGCTCCGGCGCCAGCGCAAACGGCAGGTGCCCGAGCAAGGCCAGCAGCCCCACGACGATCGCGACAATTTTGAGAGAAACAAAGTAGGTCATGGTACGAGACGCGGAAAGCCCATCACCATGCCGAAACGGATGTGGGTTGTAAAGGTGGGAGCCGGACGATTACTTGCGGCGGTTGATGGCAACCCTGATTCCCACCTGTCCAGGATACATTACGTTTCCGCCAGTGAATGAAGGGCTCTTGGTATTATCGAACTTGAGAAGGATGTCGCCTACGTTCAAAACCGTCCCGTTGCTGGCACCTGATGTTGCCGCGCCCTTGAAATAGTCGTCAAAACGCTCCACTGCAAGGCCTCCATTTTTGGCCTTGTATGCAACCGTCATTCGGTTCAACGCGGACTCCTCATAGCAATAAACACGCAGCTCACCACCCCAGCTAAACTCGCCACCCATACCGCCACCGCCCGTCAGCACTTTGCCATCTGAGGAAATGACCTCAATGCCCACCATGTCCTTGGGCGTGGACGGCTCTGGCAACCTGACGATCCACCAGTGGACACCAGTCGCCTCCGCCAAATCATTGGCCGTCATGTCGGACACATGCCGCTCCAGGCCCGTATCCGTCCGGCTGCAGCTTGACAGAAAGATCCCAGACAAGATGGAAAGGATAAGCACTCGCATTCCCGCGATGTATCGCGTCGTGGCCGGATGTCGAGGGAAAATCCGCTGGCGCGGAGCGTGCGCGCTGTCCATACTCGCCCTCCTCATTATGAAAGTTGTCACCTTTGGAGAAGTCATGTTGCGCCTGGCCACGCCGGGCTTTTTGCGCCTGAACCAAACGCCCGTGCTGGAGATGACCTTCGGCGGGGGCGAGGCCAACGTCGCGGTTTCGCTCGCGCTCTTTGGCGAGGAGGCCGCGTTCGTCACGCGCCTGCCAAAGAACGATGTGGCCGAGGCCTGCATCCAGAAAATCCGCGGGCTCGGCGTCGATACCTCGAAGATTTTGCGCGGCGGCGAGCGCGTCGGCATCTACTTCCTCGAGAGCGGCGCCTCGCAGCGCGCGTCGACCGTCACCTACGACCGCGCCCACAGCGCCATTTCCGAGATCAATCCCGCCGACCTGAAGTGGGACGAAATCCTCAAGGGCGCGGACTGGTTCCACTTCACCGGCATCACGCCCGCGCTCAGCGACGCGGCGGCGCAGGCCTCGCTCGATGGCGCGAAGGCGGCGAAGAAGCTCGGCCTGACCGTGAGCTGCGACCTCAATTTCCGCAAGAAACTTTGGTCGAGCGAAAAGGCGGGCAAGGTCATGTTCGGGCTGATGGAATTCGTCGATATTTGCATCGCCAACGAGGAGGACGCGGAGAAGGTCTTCGGCATCAAGGCCGGCGCGACCGAGGTGACGAAGGGAGAGGTTGACCATGACCTTTATGTCGAGGTCGCAGAGAAGCTGACGAAGATGTTCAAATTTAAGGGCGTCGCGATCACGCTGCGCGAGAGCCATTCCGCCTCGCGCAACGGCTGGTCGGGCCTCTACTACACGGGCGGCAAGGGGCACTTCAGCCGCCACTACGACGTGCAGATCGTCGACCGCGTCGGCGGCGGCGACTCGTTCGCGGCGGGACTGGTTTACGCGCTCGGCAAGAAGAAATCGCCGCAGGAAGCGATCGAGTTCGCCGTCGCCGCGAGCTGCCTGAAGCACTCGATCAGCGGCGACTTCAACCTCGTGCGCCTCGCCGAAGTCGAGGCGCTGCTGGCCGGCGACGGCTCGGGCCGCGTCCAACGCTGATTCCATGACCAAAGAGCAAATCATCGAGGGCCTTCTCACGCCGGGCGTCGTCGCGATCATCCGCGCGGACAGCTCGGAGCAACTCATGGACGCCAGCCGCGCGCTCATCGCCGGCGGCGTCTCCGGCATCGAGGTGACCATGACCACCCCGAACGCGCTGCACGTCATCGCCGCGGTCACGCGCGAGTTCGGCAAGAGCGCGCTCGTCGGCGTCGGCAGCGTGCTCGACGAGAAGACCGCCGAGGCCGCCATCGCCGCCGGCGCGCAGTACGTCGTCACGCCCGTGCTCAAGCCGGAGGTCATCGCCTTCTGCCGCGGCGCGAACAAGCCGATCTTCTCCGGCTCCTACACGCCGACAGAGGCGCAGACCTCCTACGAGCTCGGCGCGGACTTCGTGAAGATCTTCCCCGCCGACGGCCTCGGGCCGAAGTACATCTCCGCCATCCGCGGGCCGCTGCCGCACCTGCGCATCGTCCCCACCGGCGGCGTCGACGTCACCACCGCGGGCGAGTTCATCAAGGCCGGCTGCGTCGCGGTCGCGGCGGGCAGCACCCTCGTGAGCAAGGACATCCTCAAGACCAAGGACTGGGCCAGGCTCACGGACCTCGCCGGCCAGTTCATCGCCGCCGTGGCCAAGGCCCGGGGGAAGTAGCAGCCTAAAATCCCCTCGGGGGCCTATATTTTTAGGTGAATTAGTATTGGCTGGTGATTTAAGCGGCAAGGCTCCGCTCACGGCTTCGGATAGGGCGGGAGCTGCGGCGTCCAGAACGGCCGCGTCCAGTAGGGTATGAGGTGGTTCTCGCTGTCCGGCATGGCGAGAAAATCGCCGTGCTTTTGCGGCATCGCCGGCGGCAGGACATCGTTGCCGACCTTGAACGCCTTCAGGTGAACGTGGCTGCGCAGCAGCGGCGGAATGATCTGCGCCGAGAGCAGCGCATTGTCGAATTGCCCGAACGTCTTGTCGTAAAACGTGCGCGGATTGCTGAAATAATTGTCGATCCACACCAGCAAACTTCCGCGCGGGACGAAATCATCCAACTCCGTCTCGCGCAGTTCCGCCTGCGGATGCAAACTCAGGCTGTAAAACTCCACGTCCTCGCCCTGGCGCAGCCGCCGGCCGATGAACGGCACGGTGAACGACTCGAACTCGCGCGTCGTGCAGGCCGCGGCGAAGAAAACCACGTCGGACACATAGAGGTGGTACGGGTCCACCTCGTTCGCCGTCGCGTCCTTCGCATCGGCGGGAAAGTAACAGTCCTCCTGCTCGTTGCAGTAGCGCGCGATCTCATTGATCACCATCGCGCCCATGCTGTGGCCGACCAGCGTCACCTTCATATAGTCCGCATCCGCCGCCAACGCCGCCGGCGTCCGCACCGCATGCTGGAACTTCATCAGCCGCCGGATAAACACCGCGACCGCCCCGCGCGGCGGAGCATACCCGCCGTTGTACTCCGATTTCGCATCCCCCGCGCTTCCCTTCGTGTCGTCAAAATTATATTCCGTGTCGCTGCGGAACATCATCTCCACGCGCGCCGCCATCTGGTCCCACGCCTTGTTGCCCAGCGCGTCCATCAGCGGCGCGGTCGCCACCTTGAAGGGAAACGTCGCGGCATACGACACGGTGCGCCACGGGTATTCATACGGCGCCTTGTCGCGCTGGCCCACCCCCGCGATGATGCGCCCCTTCTTCTGCGCGTCCGTCGTCCCCGCCGTGGCAGGGATGCTGCGCTTGCCGCCCACCCACGACGCCACGCCATCCTTGCTCGACTCATTCAGGTAGGGCACCCGCTCGTTCGCCCGCTGAATCTCCGGGAACGCACCGGGCATGACCGTCTGCAGATCGCCAAACGTCTGGTTGGCGAAAACAGCCGGCGCGCGCGTCGCCGCGCGGCCCAGATCGCCAACGAATTCCAGCGGCGTGGTCAGGATGCCGTAGAGCACCCCCGGAAACTCGCGGTGATACTCACCCTCGCGGTTGAAGACCAAGCCGTCCGCGTAGGTCGAGAGCGGATTGCTGTCCCAGCAGATGAAGATCGGATAGTAGCAGGACGAATTCTGGATCGTCCCATAATCGGCGCAGGCCCGCGCGACCGCGCCCTTGATGAAGTTCATGCCGCCATGGACGATGACCATGACGCGGGTGTTACGGGGCGACTGCTCGATCGCCGTCATCATGTCGTTGAGATAGTCCTTATAGGCGTTCTGCTCATCGATCAGCCCCTTCCGCGATTGAAAATCGTCCTCCTCCTTCGAGAACGGGACGAGTTGGATGTCGTAGTCGGGCTGCTCCCCCTTGGCCATATCGCCCGCGTCGTTCTGAAAGACAATCGGCCGCCGCGGCCTGCCTTCCGAATCGACCACGATCACGTGCCTGGCCACCTCGGCGCTAACATCCTTCGGAAACGTGCCGGCCTGCGCCAAAACGGGCCACGCGATCGTCGAGACAAGGAGGGCGAGTAAGTTTTTCATGGCTTTGCCCGCAGCAGTATTACCTGACCAGGTTATCGAATAGGTTATTATCTGATCTTCCGTCAGCAAGGGAGGTCCATCTCCCGCTCAAGTATGTGCATAATACGTATGCGTGGGAATCTCCATCGCGAATGCGTGAATATAACAGCCGGGATTTTGCTTTTGAAAATTGGTGCAGAATGTGCCTGCTTGGTTTGAGGTGATTTAGAATTGGCTGGATAACTTGGTAAATACCGTCGTGGTTTAGGATTGTATTAAACATGCCTGTCCCTCTTTTCCGCCTCCGCAGCGAAATGCAATCCTACATAGGCTTCACCCATGCAGGAAAGGCAACGAACTGTATAAGCGCAAATGGTAAATGTTGCGGCCCCTCACCGAATGCAACATTTGCGTTCCAATATGAAATGCTTCCTTTTTGAACTATTTCGTTAAGAGCGTCTCTCAAGCTGCATTCTTTGAAATCAATTCGGTTAAACACAATCTTATCCACGGGAGAACTATTGACGTCAGCTATCACTACGCGAACCCCTGCTGTCTTAGCCAATCTGTACACGAGGTCGTCTAAACCTATATTTTCTGCATGAAAATCCGGTATCTGACCATTTAGGGGATCTCCGGAATGTTCGTTTAAAAGCTCCTGTGGGACTATACAGATTCTATCCCCCGCGTATCGCACAAGCTGACATTTAAGCTTTATCGCTAAGGAAGAAACATTCCCGGTAAGAATATCCCGGCTATCAGGCTTCATATCCATTCCAGGAATATTATTAGAATCCCATTCGCAATTCAGTTTGTAACCTTTATCGCGCAGTTGCGAAACGATCTTATCCAGACTTATATGATTCTGTCCGGAAATCCCATTCGCATCATTAGCGATCGCTTTGACGCTGCCGAGCACTATGAGAAAAGCACTTACCGTTGCATAAAAAGCTAGCATAATATCTCTATTCCTGACCAATTCCGAGGTTTGAGTAAGTTAGTCCCCCATTACCGTTCGGTACAGCCGTTTCTTTTACAGTTTGATAAAAGGTACTTAATGTGTATTGATTTCCGTCGATAGACACGCTGTATGTCTTTGTTTGGCTGAGCGTGAATAGGAGCGGCACTGGATATACATTGTAATAAGTTTGAAAGCCCTGTGGGATAAGACCTACTGCATTATCTGCAAAATTTCCATTCTCGTCAACTTTGCATCCGGTGCTTTGGTTAAGAGTCACAGTTTGGCTTTTTAATTTTGCCCCGGTGGAGTCATTATATAATGCTAGCGTTTCATCTGGAGCCGCCTCATCTAAGGTGTAGCCGGTCAAATCATTTCGGCACACATACCCATCTTGATCTAGGACCTGATAGTAATAAATAGCCTGACAGTTGTTGCCCGCCACTGAATATGCGGGTGATCCGGGTTGCATAGTGGAGGGCTCTTGAACGTGCTCCATCGTTTTATCCGACGTTTGTGTCTGCTCGGCATAGGTAGAGGAACTATCCGAACTCTGAAATGTTTGTTTGCAGTATACGGAAATGTCTACATCCCCTGCCACGTCGCTAAAAATTGTAGCCGTTCCGTCTCCGTTATCTACGCCATGCAATTTTCCAAAGTCCCAAACATAAGTTGCGGGACCTTGGGTGGCGTCGCCAGTGCACTTCGGCGTTGGCGCCTGAGATGTGCTCAAGCTCATTTGAAAACCGTCATGGGGATCAAAGAGTATGTACTGCACGCCCTCCTTAATGGTAGATTGAGGCTCATCCGCTATCAGTAGCGAACTCAGCGCTACCCATAGCAAACATACAATTATATGGTGTTTGTTATTATTGAATTGCTTTCCCATTTTGTCCTCTTTGTGGATGTAACTGCTGTGTTGTAGTTTCTAACAAAGCCTTTGTTGGACGAAACATGCTATCAAGCATTCTTACGCGCGTTTTGCCATTTCGAAAGAATGTGGTCTCTTTAATTTGTGATTCTAGATACGTGAATACCTGCTGAGTGCCGCCCCACAAAGTCCTAGCCATAAGTCGCCCCCCGTCATCGTACTGTTCAGTCATGTAGGTCCGTCCATCCATATCCATTTCTGATTCCTTACCTTGGGAATTATACTTGTACGTGATTATATGAGGCCTGGACATTAGGACAAACTCGCGAACAATCTTACCGCTTTCATCATAATCGCAGTGTCGAATGACCGTACTCACACCATTTTCTACTCTTATAACACTTCGAATTTTTCCTGTTAAAGGCCCTGCATTAACAAAAGTACTGCTAATTAGCTTTATCCCTTTAACATCTTGTTCGGTAGTTGTTCCTGTATTGGCATCGTACGAATAGGACTCCATTTCTCCATTCGTTCTAGTACGGGTAATTGTAAGAAGGGTGCTCGAAAGCAGATCATATTTCCACGCTCCATCGGTTACGATTTGCGAAGAGCTAGGATCCCAGGTGATATTGCGCACGAGCGTGCCCTCCTTTGTGATTGCAAGTGTTGGCGCCAGGCTAGGTGGTGCAGCAAAATCAAAAGTTTCCTTGTTGCCGCTGGGCCATTGGAGTTGGCTGAGGGCGGGGTCGAAGCCGGTGAGGAGGGTTTTTCCGAGGATGACTTGGATGCGGGGGCGGGGGGCTTGGGAGATGGCGATTTTTTGGCCGGCGATGGTGATGGATTCGGCGACACCGGTGGTGGTGTTTTGGGCGACTTGGACGAAGGGTTGGCTGTCGATGTCGGCTTCGAGGGGGGCGGGGCCGTTGTATTTGATGCTGATGGTGCGGTTTTTGGGGGTGTCGATTTCGAGGATTTTGCCGGTGTCGAATTTGACGCGCCAGCCGCAGGGGGCGGTGGCGGTGAAGCGGGGGCCGTCGGTTTGGCCGACCCAGCCGGCGTTGCC
>Ga0209611_10006832_pt1 | contig 18502 bp, 18 predicted proteins | sample S1TSphgellanicum_3_FD_187693 | JGI IMG/M metagenome (GOLD analysis project Ga0209611, IMG submission 187693) | Host-associated microbial communities from peat moss isolated from Minnesota, USA - S1T2_Fc - Sphagnum magellanicum MG (SPAdes) (version 2) | ecosystem: Host-associated > Plants > Peat... | reverse complement strand
TTACAACCCTAAAACTAAGAGAAATGAAAAGACAAAAACAAACAAAAAGGTGAACAGATCTTTGGCTCCTACAAACAAAAGGTGAGCTTAACCCTCGAATTAAAAGGGGATTCACATAGGCACAACCGTGTGAATTTTTCTCATCCTCATGTAGACCATATAATTGCCAGATCAAGTGTGGAAATTGAACAACTTAGGGCAGATCAAATTTAGGGAGATGTTGAGGTCCTTGAAGCTCCATGTGGAGATGGAGTTTGGCATATAGAAAGATGCCCCCCTATGTCGCATGTTCAATGTTCTACGTTGCAAAAATCCACCAAGCATTCTTGTGTTGCTAGGATAATTTCCAATTCAACTTCTATTGGTGTCCCTACCCCAATTTATTCAAGGTTGTGGTTTCAATTCCCTAATACACCCTTAAAGTTGCACAAGTTCTAGTTTTGTGCAAATGATATGATTCATTGCATTGGCGGTACAAAGCGCAAGTATACATTGGACAAACGAATTGTTTCAAAAATTTGGCCCATTCAAATTTAAACCAATTTCACCCAAGATGAAATCAAGTTTCTTGAGGAAGCGAGATTTATTCTAAATAAATGGCAATTGATGTTTCCTTGAAGTCTATTAGGAGGGGAGAGCTCCATTCCTATAAATAGGCTAGTGGATGAAATGTCGTGGCCAACATCACATAATGGTAAGGTTGTTCATCATATAGTGTCATTCAAGATATCAAATCTAGACAGCAATTAGTGGGAGGTGGGTCGACTTCTTGAAATGATCACCATTGGAAATTCCCCCTTGGATATGGACAAATTTATAAGATTTTATCCAGCTAAAATCCAAACAAGAAGCAATATTAAGTTACAATAGGGAATTTCCCAACTTACATTTGTTTAGATTTTGTAACAATGGTGTCCAATTCATTAGGTTGGCAAGGGAAGTGGGTGTCCTATAAACACATGTACTATGTTTTGGAACATTTCATGTTTTGTGGATAGTCCAAAAGTTTCGTCCATTTTCCACCTTGGAATTGTGATGAAGTTCATTATTTGTTGATTCACGATGTAACTATTATGTAGGTAGGAATACACTTTTAAATTGTTATAAAAAAAAGTTATTAATGAATTATTCTATTCCCATTAAGGTTGTTCAACTTCTAAATCTCCAACAACGAGTTCTTTTTACATGCAAAAAAACTAAAATTAACTACAAATCCTAAACTAACATGTCCAAAAATTATTAAAATTTTGAAGAAAGTTGGCTAAAAGAAATTGATTCATGTTCCAAAAATGAAAAAACGAAACACAAAATCAAAATGAAATCAAAAGTCCCCAAAATTGGTATGTCCTCTTAGTTTTAGATTAAGTATTTCAAAATACCATAGTCATAATTGACCATTATAAATAGTTTGACGCACCCCCACACTCCTTGAAAGATTGAAATGCGAGTTCGAAAGTGAAAACAACAAAAAGAGAATGAGTTAGGGTACGTTCCTTAGTTCGCAACACTTTGGGGGTAGAGGGGCATGTTAGAGCTCCAGGATGAGGACTAGGACGAGTGACAAGCGGCTCAATTATTCACACAAACTTACACAGCCCAAACAACAAGTTGGTTAATGCATGGTTGGAACACTTTTGGTACATGAACAAACCACTAGCATGCACGAACTCACAAGACTCACCATGACCCAAACTTGGGGAAGCCAGCACCTTCACCTTTATAGTATTATCTATAGCCACGGGCGTTACATCCGAATGTCATTTTGTCCCAGGACTTGTTAGTTGGGAGTCCCAAAATTTCCAAAATTGAGACTTCCAACACTTTGGAAGGTCATAACATCTTGTGAAGACTTTCGATTGAGGTGAGATTTAAAGAAAAGTTATAGCCCTTGTCGAGAGCTTTCCAACTATATGTGGCACGCCACCTACACACAAGTAAATTAAAGTGATTCTCGACTTTTAGTGATCGGGAATCAAAATGCCATTCGTCATAATTTGTGTTTTAAGTATTCAATGGGTCATGTGAGTGCATTTTAGACATTTAAATATCAAGAGCTTTTTCAATAATATAAGAAAAATTCCAATTTAATGAGTTTTGACCCCTGAAATTGCTCTTTGAAAATTCATGAGTCCATCGAGACTCCCATTCCCAAAGTGGGAGCCCACTTGGGAGTGTGTAAGTTCATTCCTTCACACTTTTTAACACTCCCGTGAGCATGGAATGTGATTCCCACCCTTCATTTTCGGCCCGCACCTTTGCAAGCCCTTGCCTTGGTTGCGAGCCCAAGGCTAGGGTCATGACACAGTCATTAGCTAGTATTTAAATTAATAGTCCAAATTTTTAAAAAACTCCACCCTATTTGACTATTTGTTTTGCCAAGTACATGTTTTGTAAATTATTTGTTGACTATCAACCTGTCTTCCTAACCTAGTATAATATTACGTATCAAGTTCACTAACCAGTTAGGTTAATACTATAGGTTAGGTTAAATAACATGTTAAATCACCTATTAGGTTTAACAACATACTTACATTTTCAACCTATTAAATGACCTATTATTAAATCTAGGTAACATTATCCCCCCTTGAAAGCTATATTTTGTCTTCAAAATGTTGGTTCAAAATCCTAAGTTAGCCTGGTTGTAGAAGGTTGTTGTAGACCAGGCTAACCTAAGATTTTGAACTAGCATTTTGAAGTTGGCAACTTAAACAAGTATGGAAAATGTCCAAACATGTAAGGGTATGATTTTTAAACATGTTCCACCTCTTAGTGGATTGAGTGATTTGGTAATTGCATTAGGTTGTACCATAGATGACATTGTTAGAACTTTACTACTAGTTCCAATCTTCACATATACGAAACTAAGAGGTCCATATTTGAAATCAAGGAAAGTGGTTCGATATGTGTGTAGCTCAGGTTGGTAATTTTGTTTATCAAAATGGGCTGGTTCCATACTTTCTTGAATTTGTTCCTCTATGAATTCCTGAACAATTTGGCACCACTCCTTCCACTCGGGGTTTTTGTTTCCCAAGGCTTGATTTTGCACTTTAACTAATGTATTGTCCAACAATATCTCCTCAAATTCCTTTAACCTATTGTTCGTCCTAACAAGTAGAATGGGGTTGGGTTTATTTAATTGTACCTTGGCTATTTCATACTGGCCTTTCAAGTCATGGATTTGAATAATCAAACTTTGTGTGGGTAGCTACATGTTGCTTCCAAGGTCTTGTTAGGTTTGCTCCAAACCAATTATAATACCTTATTGTTACATATTGGACTCCCCCATTTTGGTGTAGGGTTTAAGGTTTAGCGTCTCGCATAATTTGCTCCAAATCAACTTGGAAATGCTTCAAATTGTTGTGGATTTTCCACTTGAGCTAATTGAATTCGGCATATTCTTGCTATACGTTTTCAATTTTCCTAATAGCCTATTATGCTTCTTTCAACTTATTAAACAAATTTTGGTTCTCATGTTGGACCCTATTCATTTGCCCTTTGAATATGACTAGTTATTTGTCACGATTTTTCAAAGTTTTCTACACTATCTCTAGCTCTAGGCTATAGGTTTGCAAACAGTTGTGAATTTTAGACAAGTTTTCTTTGACTTGCTCAAACTCAACTCTAAGGTTTGAAAGCTCTTATAATGTCCCTAACCAAGTTGTGGCATTTTGAACAACTTGTTCTAAAAACATACTAATCTGTCTCAGGTTTTCTATGGAATGACAAAAAATTGGAACATGTTAGAACCTAGAAAACATTGGGTTTTTGGATTTGTATGGTTCAACTATAGGTTGAACATGTTGGGATGATTCTGTAGCTACAACTACGAGTTGTGTAGTTTCTACAATAAGTACTACAAGTTCAACAAATTCAATAGGTTCAATTTGGATGTTGTTAATTACCTAATCCAAATTGGGTTCATGTTTTTCCTTAATGTTGCCCTACATGTGTAGCTATTACATAAAGTTCTTCTCCTCCTCCACCCCCAATGTCATCTGAATAAGTTCATTCCTCATCCTTTTCTGAATCAACAACTTGTGACTCGAAAGTGGTTCTAGACTTCTTTTTTAGTGGTGAGGTAACATGTTCAGGACTTAACCTGTCCTTTGGTGTAAGCGATTATGTATGCATCTTTAGTGATGAGGCTAATGTGTTGGTAAATGTGATGTAGTGTTGAACGTGCTAGTGTTTTCTCCTTCAAGAACTGCTCCCTTGTAACAGGTTTAGGTGAAACTTGTCATTGCTACACAACTTGTCGTTCTTGGCTAGCTAGTGACACAAGTTCTTTTGGGGTTGCCATTCTTGATGAAGGCACCTTAGATAAAGGGAACCATTTCCTAAATAGAATATCTAAGATAGGCCCTTAAATAGTAATAATTTACCTTAGTTTTGCTAGAAATTAGGTTATTTGTTGCTTTCTTCTAACATTCTATCCAATGAATCAATTCAACTAATAATTGGGTCAACACTATGGAACTCTAGTTAATAGGTTGCCTCTTGTTGGCTAGGTCAAAAGTGATAGTAATCATGTTGTTAAAATAGGCTAACCATTATCTTTGGTAAAAAATTTGCAAAATAACTACAAATCTAGCATGAAATTCCTCTTCATGTGTACGACATTCCACTATTCATTTTCAACAAAAGCATGTTGAACTATAATATTTTTCAAGGCAATTTTGGCTTCATCAAAAGTTGCATTTGCAACATCTATTGCTCCTTCCTTGGAAATCCCAAGTTGTTCACGAATAAGTATTTGATTGATGAAAATTTCTTGACCACATACTCACCCTTGATTTCTTCCATCCTCTGTTGCTTCATAGGTTCATAAAAAATCTAGTAATGGGTCCTATCATGGTGTAGTCCATTGCAAGTTTAACAAGCCTTCCAAACCAGCTCTTTTAGCCCATTTGAGTTTGTTGGAATCCATCTTCATCCACTGTAGCATTTTATGGTTCTCCTTTAACTTAGTTGTCTTCTTCTTAATAGGTTTCTCAACCTATTTTTTGTAGGTGCTTTGCTTTTTCGCTTCATCATGGCTTTGGTTTTTGATCTTAGGTGCTAAGGAATAACATTGTAGGGTGCAAGCAAGATATTTTGTACATACTTGTTACCTTGTTTTCTACTTGAAAACACCAAAAAAACAATCTTCAAACTTTTAACCTTCTTCTAGCATTTTAAAACTAACAATATTTTTAGTTTTTTTCGTGGGCATCTTTAACATCCTTCTAGCTTTTCAAAACAATTTATGTTATATCATTTGGAAAATATAATAGATTTATTTATAAAATTAAAAAATATATAGCATTAGAACACTGAGTTTAGTCATAAATAGGGTGAGATTTTTAATTTTTTTTTTGTAAAACAATACATTAATGTTCAAAGGGGGGAGAGGAATTTCTATGATAATTTGAGTTTCACCTTGTCTTTCATTTTTCCTAAGCACCTCCACTGTTGCTACATATATTTTCATTGCTCTTACTTGTACAACTTCTATAATTCCTCTAGAACCTTATGCATTAAATGATGAGTTTCAGCATTTAATAACCAGATTTAATAAAATTTCCTCACATTATGGATACATTGAAAGAGGGGTTTGAGGGTGAAAAGAGGCCCAAAAAAAAGGTAATTTTATGAAGAACCTTAATATATACATTTACACGCCCCAAAACATTTACATGGGTCTTGTACGTGTATTTGACAAATATTTAGACTGGCCTAGTGTAAGCTTAAAAAAATATATATAGATGCCAACAATGTAAGTGTAAAAAGTTTGAATGTGTAAAGGTAAATGGTTTACACTTACACAAAATTTACACGCTATATATATGGCTATTGACACGCACAACACTAGTTGATACCTACCCAACACTGGTTCCTATTACATGGAAATAAAATAAATTAACTCTGGTGTAAAATATTGAAAATCACCAAGTTTTGGTACTAATCAGTATGGTACCAATACATTATCTATGTTAATTTGTAAAGTGGATAGCAACAATGGTATGTCAATATGTGCACTAGCCAAGTACGAACATAGATAGGGGATTGACTATTCTAAAATTTGCAATGTACTTATGCATGTTTTATTCCCCAAACATAATGAAGCTTGAGCAGAATTACAAGCAACTTGAGTCTTGCAATGAAGCAAGAAACATTACAAGCAACAAGAAATCATCAAATCTAGATTACATCAAGAGGAAATATGAGGCCTTAAATGTCACCAATGTTCAAGGAGGCACTCGAAAACACCTAGAGTCCATGCTAAACCCTCCATACAAGTTTTTTGCTAATATCTATTGAGAGGCCTCTCAGTGGCGTTTTCTTTTGACATAAGAAATGTGAACCCTAACCCTTGATGAGTAGGGTTTTAATAAGCCTCAGGGGAATACAGTATGCAGGCACACAAGTATCAGCGGTTACTGCAAAATATGATACCCTACAAACAAATAAGGTAACTTACACCTGACTTTATGGCCAGAATGATAATCAACCTTTCCACAATTCTAGACCAAGAATGGATCAAACCACTATCTATTTGTTGATGTCAATGCAAATGGAAGGTATGGATTAACCTCAAAGGTTCAATCAACCTGATTTGGGTTGATGGTGGATTGCATGGAAGCCATTTAGAGGCAATGATAGAGTCCAATCGCATTCATCCAACTCAAGATAGGCTCCCTGGATGTTCTTTTCATAATGAGCAATGTGAGTAGAGAATTAAGGCCTCCTGTATAAGTAGTGATAAAATGTGAAGATTGTAGCCGATTTTGGGCTTGCCCAGTTATGTGAGGGAGCAATGGGCAGCAATTTGAGCAGGGTACCCCAAAGAAGCCTACAGGTCAGCTTCTCGGGATTCATTATGTCCACTATGGATTCCTATGTGAACCTTTCTCATACCTTTTTTATAGAATTGTAATTCTATCTCATCTCTAGCTAAATGGCAATGCAAGCTTTGGGTCTAGCAGGTGGTGTTATCATCTTTTGAGCTCCATCTCTTGAGGTTCTTCTTGTTGCATTAAATAGATAAGTTCAGGGTCTTCAAAAAATGGGCAGTAAATAATTTGGCACAAGTATTACACAAATGAGCTTTTAGTGATGTACAAAATGTTGTAGCTGGCTTCTTAAAACCGCTTATGTCACACCGTACATGGCAAATACATATGTATATAATAGGTCTGATAATATATCAGGTGTAGCGATGAACAGTTGTATCTAGACATAAGTATCCATGGCAAGGGTATAATTACATGAAAAAACATAATCTTCAGAGATAAACAAAAGATAAAACATGGTTCTCAAAAAACTACATATGTTTATATTTATATAAGATCCCTAGTTATTATATCAGGGTAATAATTCAAATACCCAAAGACCAGTAGGTGGATGGATTGATGGATGGAAGGTGGGATGATGGACCACATGGACAAGTAGCACAGTAGAGAAGAGAAGGTTAGTCATTAGGGAAGTCCAGGTGTGTTGACACACTTCTTCTCATTGGCCCTCCTGCTCCTTTGCCCCTGTTTGTCACCCCTGTCTCCTCTTTGGAGATTGGAGAAAGCTTGCAATCCCTTCAACAGAAGACTTCTTTCTCTCTCTTTCACCCCTTTGTCTTGAACTGCTGCTGTTGCTGATCTCTCTCTCTCTCTCTCTCTCTCTTCACATTGTCTACACCGTCAGCTGAATGAAGGTGTAGTTCAAAACTTTTGAGGATGCAAAAATTCTAAAGAGAAAGTATAGAGGCAGACACTAACTCTCAATCATCAACCTCTACATCAATTCTGCATGAAAATGCACATGTAAAGCCTCAGCTTCCAATCTCTCTCTCTCTCTCTCTCTCTCTCTCTCTCTGAGTTTGCAACACAAAAAGGGATAAAAGGGACAATGAGAATAGGGTCAACACGGGGGTTACCTTCTGCACTAGCCTGTGACAGCTTCAGAATTGGCCATAGACAAGAAAAAAGACACCTCAACAGCACATGAATTGTCATATGCATATGATTCCTGGGAGAGGTGGAGGGATCAGGACACAATTGGATTGAAAAGCTCAAAGCTGGTCAGGATCAGGTGAAATCCCATCGTCTCCATCAAATGTCCTGAATGGACTACATATTTGGAAGCTGGTTGCATAATGATTCTCACAGCTATGATGCACCTCCTCCTCAATATGCAAGCCCTGTCAGAGCTTCTGTCAAATGTCCTGTGTATGGCAGGAGGTGGCTTTGACTTGCCTGCATTAAATGTACCCCACTTCAATCCAGGTTTTTGCTTCAGCTCTTTTTGCCACCATTGTTGCTGCAGGATTGAACATGAATGCCAACTTGCTTCATCACACTCCTATCCTGTTGTGTTCAGCAGACCACTGAACAGCAATTGAACCTAAGAATTGCTCAACAGTTTCAATGGATTTTAGAGAAAGCTCTTTCTTCTTGATTAAGAGATCTACTAAGGTCCAGAAACTTCACACAGTTGCAGGTATGCATCATGATCACAAGCTAGAGCTGAGCAAGAGCACCAGTTCACAGTTGGAAAGATCTCTCAGATCACTGCTCTTGAGCACATTTCTTGGAGTTTTGTTTTTGTGCAGGAAACATTCACAGCCCAGTGGCAGAGATTGCTATTTTGGGAGACAGTCTGAGGATCAAAGAAACATGCCATGGCTAACCTCTGTTGTTGCAATTGTGCACATGATTGTCTTCATAATGACCATGTGGCATAACAATTGCCCAGCAAATATTGTTGTAATTCTTGTTGCTGCAGATTATTGAAGTCTCCCATTTTGGTGAGAGGCAAGTTTACTTTACTGACAGAGACCCTATTGCTAGCTCCATCAGCCAGGAAGTTGGTGGAGTTGGGATGCTTGAGTCAGAGCTTGTTGCAAACAACCATGGGGGCTCGCACATCATTTCTTCCTTGTGCTTGCATGCTGGCTTGTTCCATTTGGTTGAAAATCTGGCAGGTGTTCTTGTGATTGGCATTTCACTCAAGCATGCACAGTACCTGCAGTTATCTATGACACAGATGATGATATGCCTTTGAAATCCAAGCACACATTTCTCTTTCCACACTCATTGCTGGCTTGCTGGCTCTATAATTCCAAGGTAAAGTCCTCAGATTTTCATTTGACGATGAAGTTCAAATCATCCTTAGTGAAATTTCTGAAACACAAATCCCACAAACCTGATCACATTTAACCAGAGTCACTGTGCAGAAGCTCTCTACCTTTGAATCCTTGACTGAAACATCGGCAAGTGTACCTTCCAAATTCAAACACTCTGTTTTTGTGCAGATGCTTGTGCAGATGACCATGTTGCAATCTGTTGACATGTTGCAAAACACAACAAAACACCATCTCAGAAATTTGCTATGGCATTCCTCAAACAAAACCTTGAGAAAAGATCTTGTATAGACAACACTTTGTTTGAAATCTGCAAGTTCTAAAGTTTGGCAATTATCAAAACTTCAGAAACTGTCTTGGATGTCCATCCTCACAATTGAGCTCTGACAAAGAAACTATGATCCAAATAGAATGAAAGTAGCGGAGTTCTTGTCATGGGTAGTAGATCTTCCAGTTTCCTTCTTGCACGATGCACAATGCATTTGTTGAACTGTGCTGTGTACTTGCATTGAGTCATCTTTGTTTGTTCTTTACCAGTGTCATGAGTTCTGTCTCTGCACACTCATTCAAGAAATGGCAAAAATGTAGGGATGGAATTGAGCTCTGCTGTGACCTTGCATTTAGTCACCTTTGATTGTTCTTTACTAGTGTCATCACTTTGTCTCTACACATTCAAGAAATGGCAAAGATGGACATCAAGAAAGGTTGCTCATGGTGCAAATACATGATGAGTACACAATGAGTGTTGCTCATGGTGCAAATATATGATGAGTACGCCAGTGCATCTGTGGAATTGCTCTGGAAACCAAGAAATGGGATGCTTCCCATCATCACACCAAGGATACCTGTGGGTATAAAAGTGCCAACAATGTAAACTCAAGACTGGCCTTCTGTTAGCAACTTTGATCCAAACACTCCACAAGTTCAAGGTTTTTGCATCAGAAGCTGTGTTCAAGAATGCCAATTTGTGTAGGTGCTTGGGAGCGCTTGTTTGAAGAGGCAGGATGGGAAACTGATGACAAATGATGGTGGGAAACTTTAGGGAGAAACAAGCACACAACAAGAGAAGCCAAGCACCAACAAAGTGAGATTGTTGATAGATCCAGTGTGCAAAGCATATGAAAGAAGTTTGTAACAGCAGTAGGTCAGTGTTTCTCAATAGGAAAATGGATCTTTAAAGATCTGTTGTTACAGCAGTTTTTATCAGTCTTGTGGATGATTCAAATCACATTTTGCACATTATGACGACCAATTTGGTCATCAAATGACTGTCAAGAGGTGGGGAAATGGCTTCAGCTGTCAGTTGTAACAATTCTAAAGCTTGCAACATCTATGAGAGTTTCTTGCTCCCCTATCCAGATTACTTCATACTCTGCAATGTGATATGAATACTTCTCAAAAACAGGCATTGTGTGAATAAATGAAACTTCTGGAAGATTTACTGACATAGTACCCTAACATTTGTAGACCAGCCTCCCCTGCAAGCCAGAGATTGGCAAACAAACAAGAATCATGAGACATGGAGCAATAAGCAAAAGCTCAAAGGCAAGGTTGCATTGAGAATGACAGTAGCCAACCCCTTGCACTAAAATTTCAGAAGATATTATTCCTAAATTCCTTGAAGGCAGAAGTTTAAGACACATAAAAAGTCTTGCAAATTCTGACTCCTGCACACAGTCATGAGAAAACCAGAAATGTGTGGAAAATAAGGACCTGATATTACTTCACTTGCAGACATTGCTCTGGTCCTGACCTCATTAGCTTGAGAGTCGCTGCTCACATTTTGGATTGTGGTCAATTCTTTTTCCCTGCACTAAAGAAACGGTTCAAGCTCACACAATCCGGTCTCTGGCAACAATCATAGCACTGCTTGAAACCCCAAGACTCTTCCCAGTGTCAGCCCAAGCTGCAAACCAAAGACTTGGTGGCATCATCATCCTGATCACAATCAATGTTGCCCACTCAAGACTCTAATTGTGCCTTGACCCTGTCATGGTGGTAAATCTCAATGTGAAAAATTGACAGTAAGAGCCTGTAGTCTCCTCAACTGTAAGCAATTCTCAATCTTTAGGATATTGGTGTCAAGACATCAGTGTCAAGAGATGTGCTCAGACCAAAAACAAGAACAGATTGACTGAGATATACCGCTCCCATCATCATGGTCAGTTCTCCAAACAAATCTTTGAATTTGAATCTTTCTATCAGCTGATGGGCCCATTTTCATGCATAAATTTTCTGTCCATGCCCTGCAGTTCAGGCAAAATGTATGAGATAGTGCTCTGAGAAAGGAGAAAGCAATTATCTTCAAAGGTATTGAGAACTTCTCCATACTTCTCAAGTAACATCAACCTGCATGAATTGAGAGATGACCGATTCATAAGGTTATAGAGTCTTCAGATCCAATATGTGTATTTCTGTTGCAAGGCCTGCAGTAGCAGGAAGACTCAACCATGGTGTTGGCTTTCTCCTTCCCAAGAAAGGAGAAAGAAACTGCTCTATTTGGCTAATACCCTGACATCTGGTAACTCCATCTCTACAATACAATTTGGCAACAACTGACATCTCTGGCCTCTGTTTTCAATTGAGCTGGAGAAACAGTTTCTTACCTCATAACACTTGCATGTTGTCAGAAATTGTCATGGTTGTCCTTGCTTCTAAGAGCTCTTCTGCTTCCACTTTAGCATTCTTGGAGCAAGCCCTTTTCAGTTTTACACAGCTTTTAATCTCTACCTCGGCCATGAAAGTGGAGCTCACTGGCCGATGATCAGATAACTGTGATTCTGTCTGCTTGTACTCCAATTGCCTTAAGCCCTTCCCATACCATAGTATTCGATCACACCTGCAAAGAGCAGAACATCACATAAGCAAGGAAAAAGTACACCACACAAAAATATATCTATGAAATTGCAGAGAAATCTCCACAAACAATCAGTGCAGTCTTAACCATATTCGCCACACAAAATCAAGGTTTAGGGTTGGAGGCAAGGCCAATGCCATCATGAGGGTTCAGGCATTGAGATTTAGGCTTTTGAGCTTGAAGTCAAGGACAATGAAGCATGAGACTCTGATGTAATTCAAGGACGATATGTTGATTTGATATCAGATCCTGAAGAGTTAGCATCCAATTCAGAAAGTGGCAAATGCAGAAGAAGAATCCCAGAAGTAGAAGACATTTGTCGGGTCAAGCTCTAGCAATCAAAGATTTTGTGTCAGAATGATTTTGGAGTTACCAGGCAGGAGTGCGTCGCTTGGTCCCAATTTGTGCATCTTTGCCAAAGTACTCATCTGAATTGATGATAAACTTGTAAGTTGGTGGAAAACAAATGGGGTTTTCATGCCAGCCCTCAAACACACGCCCTGCTCTTTGCTCAAGCGTCAGCTGCTCACCCAAAACCAAGACAATGAACATTCTCAAATGTCAACTGAATTTTTCATAGAAACAATGTGCCTTGCTGCTAAACATGGCAATTGCAGTGAGAGGACAGGAATCAGAGCTAACTGACATAGACTTTTGCATGAAGAATTTTTTGTCAAAATTGTCAGTACCTGATCTTTCTCAAGAAGGCACTCCCAGGCACCTTGGTTAACCAGCTCCCATGTGTATTCATCCGGTGCATCAACACGGTAGTTCAGATCTCCAAGCCATATGATTCGACTGTACAGCTCATCAGTCATAGCCACAAACACAATCACAAACGCTCCTCAGCAACAATAACCCAGTCTCTTGCACTTGACATTTGCTGCTTCAAATTATCAAGCTTCTTGACATGCAATCGAATGAAGGACCAGTATGACTGATTGAACACAAATGAAACAAGTCTCTTACTCATGAGTCATGATAGTCTTGGGCAACTCAATCCTGGGGTGCTTCATCAACCGAGGGAATGTTGTCCGACGCAGTATCTCAGCAACATCTGCATTTCGCCGAAGTTCATCTCCTTCCTCATGGCCTGATTTCAAATGTGTGCATACAAAACAAAAGCTGGTTTGATGAAGAAACAAACTAACTGAAACTGCCCCCTGCACACAAAACCCCAAACTCAAGTCTCATTGCTCAAACTCCTTTCAGAAATTTCACAAAGAACTAGTCTCTTACAATGCACTCTATGGAGTGACAACTGAGTCCCCCCCCCCTCAGCCTAGCACCCCAGCTCAGAACTCTCTTCCCAAAAGAAGCTCACCTTGTTGCCGAGGTAGTTAAAAATCCCACAGCCAACACTGCACACTTTTATATCATGGACATGATGCCAGAGGTCTGAACGAATCCAGATTGTGATGAAGATGCCAACCATTTGCTTGCTCACAATCCGCAAGAATTGATTGTGTCTACAAGGTGAAGAAAACATAGCACTAGTTGAAGAAACTGAAGGTGCAAATGACGTAGACTCTTTGTCATCTTCGATTGTGGCACCAGCAGACCACTCTATCGATGTTGAATCTTCTCGTGGGTGCAGATGTGATGTTTCATTCTCCAGACCACTCATATTTTGCTTAGAAGTCAAGCAGTTGATCTGAGCTTGTTCATGATGAAGAATAGTAGAATTTGACAAATGGTGTTCAGGAGGCAGGAGAGCAGAGAGCTCATCTTCTTCATTCCTCACTGTTTTCAATAAGCTATTGGTGCCAGAAACTTCTGGAACATGATGACTGCACACATCACATTGTGATGGGATTGGTGGCTCCCTGTAACTTAATAATGGATCGTCTGCATTAAAAACCCGCATCTTGTTGTTCAGAGTATGATGAATCAAACCTTCCCAGATAGGGATTGGGGCTTCATCCTCCATGCATACAACATTGCAAGCAATCAAAGGTACAATTTCTTGAAACCTGCAACCATTCACCATAGTCAGACCTCTGCTTTAAGGTGCCGAACAATTCCATCACCCACAGGAAGTCTCTGGAGAGATCTTTTGTCCCTATTTTAGCAGAGACCAAGAGCTTGGTAAAACACTATACATCCAAACAGGCAAACAAGACATAAATCCTGGAATACAAAAATCAGACCTAAATACCCACCCAATTACATAAATATCTGCAGGCTCTGAAGTGTCCAACCATTCCCTCAAGTCAATATCATCTGGAGGTAGCATCCCTGCTACATTCCATGAACCTACTGCAATCCTGCAAAAAGACAAAATTCCCAATATCAACTCAACATCATTGACCAAAAGAGCATAACTCTCCACGAAGCTCTAGGCCCAAGTGGGCTAGATTGGATGCTGTTAGCATACAAGAAAAGTGAGAGAGGAAGCTTAAACCCTAGAAGGGTTCAAGGCTCAATACATCCTGTGGAGGAGACAGTAGAAAAGAGTCAGGGCCGAAACTGAAAGCTCAAGAACATAAGGGCAGTAAATGAAATTCAGCAATCCCCATAGCTCAAAGGCTTGAGCACCATTGGCAAAGCTTTGATCATTGGACTCAGAGCTCACAAAGCACAGTAGGAAAGAGGGGTGGATTTAGCATTGATTTCATTGATGAGTCAGGGATTGGAGAGGCAAGACATCAGCAACCATACCGATACTCACGGTCAGTCACAAACTGTTGGTGGCAAGCCTCTGATTGCATGCTCGATGAAGAGTTCTTCATGGGTGATTCTGGACCCCCAGGCACAGAGCAGAATGTTCAAATTCTGAAACTGGAGCAATGAACTTACATCTTTGCAACAAGAAAATTTCCATTGCAATTTCACCATCATGGAATATGTGTCCCTGAAACTTTGACTGCATGCAAAACACTAGAAATGGGACAGATGATGATATTGACCACATACCAGCCATGTTGATGAGGTCATCAGACTGCTGTTCCAAGACAGAAGTACAGCCACCCGTATTCGGGACCTGACAAGATTCAAGGATTTCTGTTGGCCCTGTGTGTACATTCTACACTCGTGAGAAATTCTTTGAATTGTTTGTGCTCGTAATCCAGTTGATTCATTCTCTCTGTAAACTCTCTTGTTTCTTCCTATTTTGCAGGCTCTTATGCCTCTGGGGTCATTTAGCTTCACTCTCATTGGCTTTCTTCTTGACTCTCCTTAGTCCAATGGCTCTTTTCAAGGGTAGAGATAACAAGGCTGACAGTAGAAAGACGATGGATTATTTTTCAAAGAGACAAAAGAGACCTCTCATGATTAGCTGAAGAGTGAGATGTTCAGATATTGTCAATGAAAGCAAGAAAAGGGAAGAAACGCTCACCATTGTCATCTCCAATTTCTTGTGACTCATCGTCCAGTTTGGCATCTGAGTTCTCATCACAACTCAGCTCATCTCCATGCACTTGGAAAGTCAGCCATCTTTTCAAAAATTGCAGAGGCAAGAACTGCAGGCATTGGCACCCTAACTTTGTCAGAAATCCAGCTGACACCACAAACAAAGACACAACTTGCTCTCCAATCTTAACTGTCTATTGGTACATATTCTGAAATTTTTAAGATAGAAATCTCCACAATCAGAGCAAGGTCATTTTCCTCTACAAAAGATCAAGTTCAAAAGTGAAGACTATTGATCACCATCTTTATCACCATAGCTCAGGATTGTGCAAGGTCCTAACAAAGGCACAGGCCATGATCAAGCCCAAAGAACAGTGCTTTTCCACATACTCATTCCACAGTGTTTGATCAGGAAGCTGCTCAAGAGTTGTGTCAGTGCACATTTTTCAGTGATGCAAACAGCAACCGTCTTGCACTTAACAAGCTAACCTGTCTGGTTAGAAAATTTCAACTGATGAAAGAGATTTAGTGCAACAAATTGTACATACCTCTGAGCACCCAACTTGCATTCCTGATGAAATGTTGCTCTGCCACCTTTTCACAGGTCAACTGCTCTGGCAACACCCATGCAACTCAACATCAAGCCATGGCCAAAGAAGTGAAACTACATAAACCTAGACTGCAATGGCTGCCATTTATTGTCTATGGAAATCTCAAACCATGCTAACAATGCTTAGAAACCATTCATTGCAGGAGCTTTGGCAATGACAATGCTTGGGACAATGCAAGAGTTGGTGCAAGCATTGGGGGATGGACACCTGAAGCAACCTAATCCCAGACAATGATGATCACCTTATTATCAGATGAAGCAAATCTTCCAGCAGAAGAAGCAAAACAAAGCAAGTTGAGGAAATCTCAACTAAATGCAGAAACACAATTTAATGAGTGTGAAGGAAAAATGGTCAGCAGTTTTGATGATGCTGCGGTTTCCAGGCTTCATTTACCTCTGATGATGGACAGGGTTTCTCCTCTGAATAAAAATTTGCAAAGTGGTGACATGTGTTTTGTAAGTTCCTTTGTGAACCAAGCTTACCCTATGATTGCATGAAGTCAGTCTCTCCACAGCCTTTTTCCTGTCCTGATGATGCCTCTGAGCTCTGTTGTAGAGACTGGATGTCAGAGGAGCATGTGGTTCAGAAGTGCAAAAAGTCTAGCTTGTTTACACAAAGTTCTTCATTACAGGAGGGGGCGAGAATTGTAATCAACACTCCAATACGAACACCAAAATGCAACCAACAAAACCTGCTGGAGCTCAAAGAGGGGTGAAGAAAACTGAATGAAAACTCTCTATCTCAAGGCTTTCGTTTCACACAAATCTGGAAAGCAGGGAAGAAGGGGCGAAAGGTCTATGGAAAGGAGCATGCAAAATGGTAGCCGGTTCTCTTAGCAAATGTGTCTGCAATCCAGAGAGAGCAAACAACCACGCACGCACTCTCTCTCTCTCTCTCTCTCTCTCGCTCTCTCTCTCAGAGGCTTCGACACCAAATGTGTGCAAAATTGGGTGCCTGAAGAGATCATACGAAGTGGCTGAAAACAAGGTAGATCGACAAGGGAGAAAAGGTCAAGCTTGCGTACGCAGTTTCTTCTTCCCCTTAATCTCCAGACTATCTATGCGCACACGAAAACGCCCTGCTGGCTACTCGAGTTCCAAAAGCTCAGAAATCACCACGATGCTCCTAAACCCCATGAAAGCATGAACCCCAACCGCGAGAAAAGGTGATGGTGACCCACAACAATTTAGAGACCCATCCGACGGGTAGATTCTCAAAAATAAAGAGGGATGGGATGGGATGGGATGGGGACAGAGAGAGAGAGTTGCGAGCAACTCGAAATGGAGCTCGAAACACTCGAAATCCACCTCCCACAGACGCTTCAACAAGTTGTCAACGGATCTCACAATCCTTATTCCCCTCTACTACTTAGTGTATGTAACAAATGGAGTTTTGCCGCAAATCCAAATCACGGCATGCGCACAAAGCTGGCACGAGAGGAAGAAGAAGAAAACAGTGAAATGAACGACACGAAAGCTTGCTTGCCAAACCCAAAGAAAAGGTTCAAGCTTTACAAGAATATATGGATAACTTTTTCTCGGACTCTTCGCAAACACATAATCGGAGGAGCTGCTGGTTCACACCCCAAGGACATGTTGCTTTCTCACCTCCAAAATAAATTTGTGAACATCATCACTCAGAAGATGTCCATACTACAACAAATTCGCATCTCAAATAAGATTTGGCAAATCGATTAAGACTAGCTATCAAAACCGAAAATCTCGTCTTGTGTTTCTCGCAGGGATCGAAATTTGCGTCTCTTTTTTCTTATCTCGCTACAATCGAAGCAATGTCTCTCTCTCCTTCTCACCTACCCACCAGCCCCGCGCGCGCAACCAAATGTCAGAAGCTCCTAAAAAAAGGGCGAAATACTTTTTGTCCTTCAGCTAGGAATGCACCCCCAAATCTCGCCAAATCAAACAAAGCTTCAACAAACCCCCACTACGCAACAACAAACCCCAAAAAAAGGGGAAAAGGGAAAGAGAAGCTTGATGTTTTTGTGTCACGAAGGAAAGATCGGAACCCAGAAAAAAGCTGGCCTGCTACAAATGAATGACGTCAAATAAGGAATTGTCTGTCAGCAGACACCACCTTGCTAAGTTTGGAAAAACCACCCAGCAAGGAGACCAAGAAGAAGACGAAGATGTAGAAAATTCAGCAAATCACGCAAGAGCTTTCGACGACAACAAACCAATACGATTTCAATGTAGTTTGGTTCTACTTAAACTAAAGATTCCGAGTTGCCAACCCTTCAACAACCCACTAATAATAACCACAACTACAACAACAAGAAGATCAGCAGCAGCAGCAACAACAACAAAACTGTCGTTGCTGCTACGACCCAGAAGAAGCAGTAGATCTAAGCCCCTTGATGATGATGATGATGACCATGACCCAAGCAGACCATCTATATGGAAACCCAAGAACATACATACAAACAAACAAAAGAAGCCAATTTTTGTTTCTTTGGTGCAAATCAAGCAAGAGTGTTAGATCACGTAATCTTCTAATAGATCTCTCTCTCTCTCTCTCTCTCCCCCTCGCCTTTCCCCCCCCCCCCCCCCCCCC
>Ga0209611_10006831_pt1 | contig 18502 bp, 11 predicted proteins | sample S1TSphgellanicum_3_FD_187693 | JGI IMG/M metagenome (GOLD analysis project Ga0209611, IMG submission 187693) | Host-associated microbial communities from peat moss isolated from Minnesota, USA - S1T2_Fc - Sphagnum magellanicum MG (SPAdes) (version 2) | ecosystem: Host-associated > Plants > Peat... | reverse complement strand
GGCCGCCGTATCGCCGGGTGAAACCGGCGCCGGGACCGTGCCGAGCGTCGAGGATGTCGTGCCGGACGTCGCGGGGATGCCGTCGTTCGACGCGGCGGGCGCCGGAATTCCGCCAGTCGCGGCCGGAGTCGACGCGCCCGCCGGTGTCCCGCCCTTCGGCATGCCGCCCGCCGGCATGCCGCCCGCCGGCAGGCCAAGGATCGGGGCGCCTCCCGGCATCCCGGGCATCGCCGGTGTCGCGCCGGGTCCGCCGCCCGATGGCGTGCCGGCGCCGCCAACCGCCGGCCCAGTCGATGGCGCGTACGGCGCGATCGTGCGTGTCGGCACCTTGATCACCGTGTAGCCGGACGGCAGCACGAAGCTCGACGCCGGCGGATTGCCGCGCACGATGTCGCTCGAGACCATCGACATCCCGATCGATGTCGTCGTGCCCTTTTCATCGGACATTGCCATCTGCATCCGCATGAGCAGTGGCATGCCGACGATCGCCTGCTTCATCGCCGCGTCGTGCCTGGCCTGGTACGAGGTGTCGCCCCCGACGCCCGCCAGGGCGGTCAGCATCATCGACGTCGAGCCCATCGGATCGAGTCCCGGGGCGCTGTAGAAGTCATACGTCGACCGGGTCAGTGTCGTCGATGTGGAGGAGAAGATCTTCGTCTTCCGGGCGTGATTGTCGGTGACGCGCCAGTGTTGCACGGCGATCCCCGCGACGGTGGAGTCGGCGAGCCTGGTCGCGGCGATCTCCACGTCGCTGTAGCTCTCGTGCAGTGCGCCGCGAGCCTCCTTCTGGAGATCGGCGAGATTCTGTACGCTGACCCAGATCTTCTTCCGGCTCGGGTCGACGATGTAGCTGGTGTCGGAGCCCTTCCGGCCGATCATGTACGTGCCGGCCTGCATGATCGGCGGGGTGCTGTCGTCCGCCACCGACGGCATTCTCGGTCGCGCCGAATCCCCGGGGGTCCCGAGGAAGTCGCTGCGCACCTGCCCGGTGGAACTGATGCGGGACCGCGAAGCCATCATGACCGTCGGGGCCGGCATCCCCGTTGCCGTCATCGACGCGGTCATCGTGATAGACATGCCCCCCGACTGCGCGGCGGCGGCCGTGGCGACGGCGAGCGTCGCGACGGCGACCGCCCAGCCCGCGGCGGCCAGCGGACGGCGCGCGGCGCTCGTGCCCGCACGACACGCGGAGTTGGGCATCCGCACCTCCCTCGAGACGGTGGATGGCATGCGTGATGGCGTGATGGATCGCGTCGTGGTCAGATCCTGGGCATGGCGATCGTGACCCTGGCGTGGGCGTCGGTCAGCACGACGCGGGGTCTGCGTCGAACGATCGGCGCGCGCCCGCCTGTCGCGCCGGCGACGAGGGCGATCGGACCCGCGTACCGCAAGGACCGGACAGGGGCGTGTGGCACCGTCGGGGACGTCCGCGTGGAGTGAGGAAAGGATACGCCGCCAGGATACGGTCTGCTCGTCTTCCGCGCGTCACTTTGCCGTCACCCCGCCGGATGACGGCAATCGGCAGGTCGTCGGGCCAGCCGATCTGCCCGCGCGCCATGTGATTACGGCGGCGGCTGACCATCGCCAGCGGGCCGCGAGGGGATGGAGCCGCGCATCCCCACCACCGATGCGGACGGTCTGGATTCCTGCCACGGTCGACTACATTGGTGCCATGGATCCGATCGCCATTTATCACGAGCATCCGGACTGGTTCCGGCCCCTCCTTGCCGAGCTTGACCGCCGGCAGATCCCGTACGTGCGGCTCAACGCCGCCGCCCACCGCTACGACCCGTCCGAACGCCGGGTGCCGTACTCCCTGGTCTTCAATCGGGCGAGCCCGTCGGCGTACCTGCGCGGGCACGGCCAGTCGACGTTTTACACGCTGCAGTGGCTCCGCCATCTCGAGCGGCTCGGCGTCCCGGTCGTGAACGGGACGGCGGCCTACTCGATGGATACGTCGAAGGCGCTGCAGCTCGACGCGCTCGAGGCGCTCGGTCTCCCGTACCCGCGCACGCGCATCGCCAACTCGGGCGCGACGATCGTCGAGGCCGCGGCCGATCTCCGCTACCCGATCCTCGTCAAGGCGAACATCGGCGGCAGCGGCGCCGGCATCACGCGTTTCGACTCCGAGGCGGGCCTCCGCACGGCCGCCGAGTCGGATGCGTTCGACTTCGGCGTCGACGGGGTCGCGCTCGTCCAGGAACTGGCGCCGCTCCGTGGCGGCCACATCACGCGCATCGAGCTGCTCGGCGGCGACTTCCTCTACGCGATCAACGTTTATCCGACGGCCGACTCGTACAATCTCTGTCCGGCGGACGTCTGCCAGACGACGGATGGTCGGTCGCTCGCGCGGTCGGCGTGCGCGGTCGACGCGCCGAAGACGGGGATGCGGGTCGAGCGGGCGAATCCGCCGGCCGAGATGATCGAGCAGGCCGAGCGGATCGCGCGCCACGTCGGGCTCGATGTCGGCGGGATCGAGGTCCTCGTCGATGATCGCGACGGGCGGCACTACTTCTACGATGTCAACGCGCTCTCCAACTTCGTCGCCGACGGCCGCACGGTCGTCGGGTTCGATCCGCATGAGCGGCTCGTCGACTATCTGGTGGCGCGCGCCGAGGCCGGGCCGGACGTCACTCCATCACGGGCACCGGGACGAGCCGCCGTCGGCGCGACGGTCGGCTGACGCCGGGCGTCGCACGTGCGATATGGCTACTGGATGCCCGTCTTCGGCGGGTGGCTGCGCAACGTCCGTGACGAGGGGATGGCCGCGACGTGGGAGTACACGCGGCGGGTGGCGCAGCGGAGCGAGGCGATCGGGTACGACCTGACGCTGGTCGCCGAGCTGTTCATGAACGACATCAAGGGGGCGGACGCCCCGTCGCTCGACGCCTGGACGACGGCGGCGGCCCTGGCGGCGGTGACGGAGCGACTCGAGCTGATGGTCGCCGTCCGGCCCACGTTCCATCAGCCGGCGATCCTCGCCAAGCAGGCGGCGAGCATCGACCGGATCTCCGGCGGTCGCCTGTCGCTCAACGTCGTCTCGAGCTGGTGGGCGGATGAGGCGCGCCGCTATGGTGTGCACTTCGAGGCGCACGACGATCGCTACGCACGCACGGCCGAATGGCTGTCGGTCGTCTCCGGCGCGTGGCGCGAGCCCCGGTTCACGCATCACGGGCAGTACTATCGGGTCGACGAGACGATCCTCGAGCCGAAGCCGGTCCGTCCGCCGGTCGTCTACGCCGGCGGGGAGTCCGAGGCGGCCAAGTCGCTGATCTCGCGGCTGTGCGACGCGTACGTCATGCATGGCGATCCGCCGGAGCTCGTCGCGCCGAAGATCGCCGACATGCGCCAGCGCCGTGAGGCGCTCGGGCTCCCGCCGATGCAGTACGGGATGGCGGCGTACGTCATCGTGCGCGACACACCGGAAGCGGCCGCGCGCGAGCTCGCTCGGATCACGGACGTCACCCCGGGCTCGCCGGGCTACGTGAACTATCAGGACTGGCTCTCCCACACGAAGCTCGAACACGCGGTCTCGCTCGAGGACTACTCCGTCTCGAACCGCGGGCTGCGCGCGGGACTCGTCGGGACGCCGGAGACGGTCGCCGAGCGGCTCCGCGCGTTTGCGGACGCCGGCGTCGATCTGCTGCTGATGCAGTGCAGTCCGCAGCTCGAGGAGATGGAGCGATTCTCGGCCCAGGTGATGCCGCTGGTGTAGTCCGTTGCGCGGGACGAGCGCGACTCGTTCTTCATGGATGGCGGCAGCGAGACCGACCCGGTCCACGCCGCGATCCAGAGGTGAATCTCCCGGGGAGGTCGCTTGCCGCGCCGTCGCCACCGCGTCGCCCGTTCTGTCCACCCGCCTGCCGGCCGCCTGCCATCCAGGCCTCGGGCCGCGCGCTTCCCGCTCGTGCCGGTGTTCCTGCCGGTGTTCCTGCCGGTGTTCCTGCTCGCAGCGATGCCCCGCGTCGGGCGGGCGCAGGGGGCCGACTCGGCGCTGATTCCGCCGACGGCGACGATGATCCCGCGCGTCGACACGACGCTCGGCGACGAGCGGCTCGACAGCTACGCGTGGCTCCGCGACGACCATCGCGCCAATCCGGCCGTCCTCGCCTATCTCGAGGCCGAGAACCGCTACGCGACGGCCGCGCTCCGGCGGACCGAGGGCCTGCAGCGGCAGCTCTTCGACGAGATGAAGGCGCGCACCCGGCAGACGGATCTCTCCGTGCCGCTGCAGGACGGCCGCTATCTCTACTACTCGCGCACGGTCGATGGGCAGCAGTACCCGATCCGCTGCCGCCGCAAGGCGTCGTCGCCGGACGCGCCCGAGGAGATCCTGCTCGACGAGAACCTCGTCGCCGCCGGTCACGCCTACGCGCGCGTCGGCGTGACGCGGGTGAGCCCGGACGATCGGCTGCTCGCGTTCACGCTCGATACGAGCGGCGCCGAGCGGTATCTCCTCGTCGTGAAGGAGATCGGAACCGGCCGGTTCCTCGCCGACACGATCCATCGCGTCAACACGGCGCTCGAATGGGCGGCCGACAGCCGGACGCTCTTCTACGGCACCAGCGACTCCGCCAATCGCCCGTCGGCGATCGTGCGACACCGGCTCGGTACCCCCGCCGCGGCCGACTCGGTCGTCGTCGCCGAGCCGGACGTCCAGTTCACGCTGCGCCTGAGCAAGAGCAAGGACCGCCGGTTTCTCTTCGTCACGAGCACGAGCTACGGCGCCTCGGACGTCCGCTATCTCGCCGCCGACCATCCGATGGCCGCCGCCCGGCCGCTGGTGGCGCGCCGGGATGGCGTGCGCGTCGCGCAGGTCGATCACCGCGGCCACGACTTTCTCGTGCTGACCGACGACGGCGCGCCGAATTTCCGGCTGGAGACACTCGCCGACGCCGATCCGACGCATGCGCTGCCGCACGATCTCGTCGTCGCGCAGGACTCCGTGCTGCTCGAGGGCTTCGACGTCTTCCGCGACTACCTCGTGCTCTACGAGCGGGGGCACGCCCGGCACACGATCCACGTCGTGCCGACCGCACGCGCCGCGCCGTACGACGTCGCCGTCTCCGACTCGATCTCGACATTCATGCGCGGCGCCAATCCCGGGTACGACGGCACGACGCTCCGCTACACGTACACGTCGTTCACGACCCCGCCGACGGTCATCGACGTCGATCTGCCGACCGGGCGCGGGACGGTGCGCAAGGTGACCGAGGTGCTCGGCGACTACGACGCGTCGCGCTATCGAAGCGAGCGCACGTGGGCGACCGCCGCCGACGGCGCGCACGTGCCGATCTCGCTCGTCTATCGCGCCCCGCTCGTCCGCGACGGCACGCGCCCGCTGCTGCTGACCGCGTATGGCGCGTACGGCATCAGCACCGACCCGACGTTCAACCCCGCGATCGTGAGCCTGCTCGACCGCGGCGTGATCGTGGCGATCGCGCACGTGCGGGGCGGCCAGGAGATGGGACGCGCGTGGTACGAGCAGGGGCGCCTGCTGCACAAGCGGAACACGTTCACCGACTTCATCGACGCCGCCGAGCATCTGGTCGCCGATCGATACACGTCGGCGGATCGGCTCGCGATCCGCGGCGCGAGCGCGGGCGGGCTCCTGATCGGGGCCGTGCTCAACATGCGCCCCGACCTCTTTCACGCCGCGGTCGCCGACGTGCCGTTCGTCGATGTGATCAACACGATGTCCGATCCGTCGATCCCGCTGACGACCGAGGAGTGGCTGCAGTGGGGCGATCCGCGCGTCGAGCCCTACTACAGCTACATGAAGTCGTACTCGCCGTACGACAACGTCGACCGGAAGAAGTATCCGGCGCTCCTTGTGACCGCCGGTCTCAACGACCCGCGCGTCGGCTACTGGGAGCCCGCGAAGTGGGTGGCCCGGCTGCGGGCGTCGAAGACCGACGATCACCTGCTGCTGCTGCGCACGAACATGGGCGCCGGGCACGGCGGCGCGTCGGGCCGCTACGACGCCCTCCACGAGCAGGCGATCCGCTATGCCTTCCTGCTCGACCAGCTCGGACTTTCCAGCGCGACGATGCCGTAGGTCGGACGCCTAGGACGGCGGGAGTGTGGCCAGTCGTTCTTGTGCCGCGCGCGGCGCAGCACCAAAGCGGCCGACCGGCAGCGCGGCCAGAATGCCGAGGATGTTGCGATCGGTGTTCGAGCGTGGGTTCCGCATCAGCTGCTCGGCTGCGCCGTCCTCCGGGAGCGGGCGGGAATACCGCCGCTGCGTCCACCACTGCTGCCCACCCGTCGAATCCGTGCTGTCCCCGGGCGGTGGGCGCCGAGGGGGTGCGTCCGGCCAGAGCGGCCGCCAATACGTCGTGTCAGTGAGCAGTTGCGCGACGCGGCGCAGGTCATCGAGCGGCGTCGCCCTCTCCGCCGCGAGGTCGCCGAGTGCCTGGGCGCGCACGATCCGCCAGCGACCGGATCCGGCGTGGCCGTCGATGGTCGCGATCGCCCAGAGCATCGCGCGATCGGCTCGCACGGCATCCGACCGCGTGAGCGCATCGCCCACGCCGTCCGGGAGCCAGCGGTCGGGGGGGAGCGTGTCGCGACGAAGCCGCGCAATGAGCTGCTCCAGACCGTGCCTCGGCGGCGTCGGTCGCGAATCGCCGCAACAGATCGCGATGGACATGGCGGCGGCCGCCGCCGGGCGTCCACCGACGTCCGGCAGTCGGCCCAGCGCCATCCGCGCGGAGGCGAGTCCGAGCTCGCGGCTTGCGAACGCGAGGTGGACCGCCAATCGCTCATCGATCGCCCCGCTCGCGACGAGTAACGGCATCCGCGCCAATGCGCGACGCATCGCCTCGGCCCAGAGCGCCGCATGCCGCTCGGCGAGCTCCGCGAGCGCGCGCGGGCGGTCGGCGAGGCGGGGATTGCGGACGACGATCAATCCGACGGCGTCGCTGGCGTCGGCCAGCGCGAGCAGCGTCGCGACCGGCGTCGCGCGGTCCAGCAGTCGCGGGCTCGTCGCGACGGCGCCGGCGAGCGTGGGATCGGCACGCAAGAGCGCGAGCAGCTCCGCCGCCGGCGTCACCGCGCTCTGGGCGACGAGCACACGCCAGACGCGGAGCGGCGCGGCTGCGACAGTCGCGAGGCGTGGGTCGATCGCCGTCATCGCCAGCACGCTGTCTCCGGCGTACAGATCGAACCAACTCGTTCCGATCAGGGTATCCGCAACGTCGGCGGTGCCGCGGAGCGTCGCGGGCTGCCGAAGCCAGCCGATCCGGCCGCGGGCGCGCACACCGACTCGGGCACTGGCACCGGTGTCAGCCGTGAAGAGCGTGAACGATGGCGACGCGAGGCCGGCGACGATCGTCGGCGCTCGCGACCCGCCGCCGTGCTCGCGCGCGAATGTGGCGATCTCGGGCGGGACGGAGTCCTGCGGGTGTGCGGCACGCGCCGATCCCGCGAGTGCCAGCACCGTGGCGAGGAGCAGAGGAGACCGCAATGAGTCCATACTGGCTACGGACGCGTCAGATCGCGATGTGTGCCACGTGGGCGGCGTCGCTCCTCGCCGCGGCCGTCACCGGGCACGCGCAGGCGAACGTTGTGCGCATCGGTCGCCTGCCGCCAGTCAACGCCCGCGAAGCGTGGCGCGGCACCATCTCGCCCGACGGACGGATCTTCGCCTACTCCGTCGTCCTGGATCACTACCGGCAGATCTGGCTGCTCGACCTCGAGACGGGGCGGGGCCGGGCGCTGACGCCGACACCGTCAGGCTCGGACGCCGAGTTCGCCTGGTCGCCCGACAGCCGGCGGCTGGCGTACGTCGACCACGCGGCGTCCGCCCGCAAGAACGTGGAGATCCGCGTCGTCGTCGTCGATGGCGACAGCGATCGGGTCGTCCACACGTTTGCCGCGGAGCAGCGTCGGCTCCGCTTCGACCCGGGCGGCGGCGAGGCGTTCGACATCCATTGGCTGGACGCGCGCCGGATTGCCGTCCGATATCGTCACCACGTCCTGGACGATGCCCGCTCTGACGAGTGGTGGCGCATCCCGATCGACGGAGGCGACCCGGCCCGGATCGCCGACAGCACGTCGAGCGCTCCGCATCCGATCGGGGGCGACCGCCTCTGTTGCGGCGGCGGCGAGATCGGGCTCTGGCTCGACGCGACCGCGAATCGGGCGCCGCGCTGTGTGGCCGGCCCCCTGCCGGACGGCGCGTCGTCGGTGATGAGGGACGCGTCGGGCGACGCCGTCCTCTTCACGCTCCACGATCAACTGTACCGCGCGGACATCCGCGGCGGCCCCGCGCATCGCGTGCGCGGCGATCCGGCCGCATTCGGCGAGGTCTCCGAGGCGTCCACCGGACTCCTCGCCCTCACCGCGCTGGCGCCCGGCGACTCGGTCGCCGAGCTCTGGCTGATGCGCCCGCCATTCGTTGTGACGTCGGACACGCTGCCACGCTGTCCGGAGCCGTCGCCGCGCATCATGCGATTTGTCCACGCGCAATGGCCCGCTGCCCGTACCGTCACCCAGTTCGGGGGGCGCTCGGCGGATCTGCATCTCTTCATCGCCGGTATCCCCCGCGGCCCCGAGCGCTCCTCCGATACTCGAGCGGGTGTGCAGTACCACGACCGGATCGGGTGGCTCGACACGACGGCATACCGTTTTGTCGTGCGCGCCAGTGATCACGCCCTGTACCGCGTGATGATCGACACGATCCCGTTCGACACGCCGAGCTCCAGCTCCCGGGACCATGAGCTCCGAGTCGTTGCGAAGCTCTGGCGCGAGTACCTCGCGCAGCAGCCAACCGCGTCCGCGGACGACCTCCTGGCGCTGCTGACGAGAGATTCGTCGGTCGGACCGATCGTCGCGGTCAACCCTGTGCTGGCCACGCCCTCCGTATCGCACGAGACGTTGCTCCGATTGGCGATGCGGAGTCCCGCGGTCGCGGTCGTCGTGCTCGGCCTCGCTCCGGTGCGCACCGATCCGGTGGCGATCGTGGCGATCGCGCGCGGCGCGCGCCTCTGGCGCGATGACAGCGTCTCCCGCGCGACGGACTCCCTGCTGCGCGAGCTGGGACCGTCGATCGCGCAGGATCCGCGGAGCACCGAGCCCGTGCTCTTCTCGCTCGCGCTCGCGACACTCGGCGGTCCGGCGGCACTCAGCGCGCTGATCCTCGAGCATCCGGTCGTCCAGCGCAGCGCGCGCACCCTGGCGGTGCTCGCCCTCTCGGCGCCGGGTCACGATGTCGCGGCCCGCGCGGGGGAACGACTCTCGGCGCTCGGTACGACGATGCCGGACGAAATCGTCCGCATCGTGCAGCGTGCGGCCAGCGAACGGATCTCCCCCGCGGCAGTCCGCGCCCTGATCGACGCGGGCGCGGCGAATGCCGCCATTGAGCAGGCGGGGGCGACCCTCACCGATACCGCGTACGTCGACGTCCGCGGGCGGGCGCGCTATCACCTCACCGAAGCCCCCTTGTCGCGTCCGCCGCGCTCGCCCTGAGACCGACGTCGGCTTATGGTGAATGCCCGACGAGGTGCACGAAGACCGTGCCCGTCTGGCCAAATGCCGTCGCCGTCGGCAGTTTGGGGGACGATGCCGGAGTCACATGTCTTCTATCGGAAGCTCCGGCGCCACTACCCGGTGGCGGTGCGGGCGTCCGGATGCTGGATCGAGGACGCCCAGGGCCGGCGCTACCTCGACGCCGTCGGCGGCGCGTTTGTCGTCAACGTCGGGCACGGCGTGCGCGAGATCGGCGACGCGATGGCGGCCCAGGGCGCGCGGCTCGGCTACGTCAACGGCACCGCGTTCACGAACGAGCCGGTCGAAACGCTGGCGGCGATGATCGCCGAGCGCTCGCCGGGCGATCTGGACCACGTCTACTTCCTGTCGAGCGGGTCCGAGGCGGTCGAGGCCGCGCTCAAGCTCGCGCGCCAGTACTGGGTCGAGCGCGGCCGCCCGGCGAAGCAGACGCTTCTCGCCCTCGCCCCGAGCTACCACGGCAACACCCTGCTCGCGCTCTCCGCGTCCGCGCGCGAGCACTATCGCGCCGTCTTCCGCGACTGGCTCGTCCCCGTCCCCGGCGTATCCGCGCCCTACGCGTATCGGTGCGCGTGTCGCGGCGTCGGGACGCCGTGCGATGCGTGCAGCGGCGCGGCGCTCGAGACGGCGATCCTCGCGGCGGGCCCCGAGACGGTGGCGGCGTTCATCGCCGAGCCGATCGGCGGGTCGTCGACCGGCGCCAGCGTGCCGCGCGCCGACTACTTCCGGCGCGTCCGCGCGATCTGCGACCGGTACGATGTCCTCCTGATCGCCGACGAGGTCCTGACCGGCGCCGGCCGCACCGGCACCTGGTCGGCGATGGAGGCGACGGGCGTCGTCCCCGACCTCATGACACTCGGCAAGGGGATCGGCGGCGGCGTGGCGCCACTCTCGGCGCTCGTCGCCCCCGAGCGGATCATCGACGTGCTGCGCCAGGGGAGTGGCGCCCTGCTCCACGCGCAGACCTTCTCCCACCACCCCGTCCTCGCCGCGGGCGGCGTCGCGACGCTGCGCTATCTCGATGCGCACGACCTGATCGCACGCGGTGCGCGGATGGGCGCGGTGCTGCACGACGCGCTCGCGGGGCTCACGGGGCTGCCGCACGTCGGCGACGTGCGCGGCCGCGGACTGCTCGCCGGGATCGAGTTCGTCGCCGATGTCGAGACGCGGGCGCCCTTTCCACGCGCGGTGCGGTTCGCGGAGACGTTCACCGAGGCGGCGCTCGACGTCGGCCTCGTCGTCTGGCCGAACGTCGGCCAGACGCCCGACGGCACCGGCGATCTCGTCATGCTCGCGCCGCCGTTCGTCGTCAGCGATGCCGAAATCGAGGCGATCGTGACCCGATGTCGCGCGGCGCTCCGCGCGACACTCGATGCCGTGCTGGCGACGCGGTGAGCCGATGACCGCGACGCCGACCAAGGTCACGTACACGACCGCCGCGGTCGATCTCGACGCGTTTCACGACGCGTTCGATGCCGGACTCGATCGCGTGCGGGCGGCGGCGGGGGCGTCGCACCCGCTGTGGGTCGGCGGCCGCGCGATCGATCCGCGTCGCCCGCCGCTCCTCGACACGTCGCCGATCGACACCCAGGTCGTGCTCGGCCGGTTTGCGGCCGCCATGCCCTCGCACATCGACGCCGCGGTCGCGGCCGCCCATGGCGCCCAGCGCGACTGGGCGCGGCGCCCGTGGCCGGCACGCGTCGCGGTGATGCACCGCGCGGCCGAGGCGATTCGCGCGCAGAAGTTCGAGCTCGCCGCACTCGCGAGCCTCGAGGTCGGGAAGAGCCGCCTCGAGTCGATGGGCGAGGTCGAGGAGGCGGCAGACCTGATCGACTACTACTGCGCGCAGGTCGAGGAGACCGATGGGTTTCGGCGGCCGATGGCGTCGCTGACGCCGATCGAGCGAAACGTCGACGTGCTGCGGCCGTACGGCGTCTTCGCCTGCATCGCGCCGTTCAACTTTCCGATCGCGCTCTCCGCCGGGATGTCGGCCGCCGCACTCGTCGCCGGCAACGCCGTCGTCTACAAGCCCGCCGAAGAGGCGCCGTGGATCGGTGCGCGTCTGGATGCGATCTATCGCGAGGCCGGCCTCCCCGATGGCGTCTGCAACTTCGTGACCGGGCACCGCGACGAGATCGGCGATGCGCTCTGGCAACACGCGGGAATCGATGGCGTCGTCTTCACCGGATCCAAGGCGGTCGGGATGCGCATCCACGCCGGCCTCGCCGCGGGCCGGTGGATCAAGCCGTGCCTCCTCGAGCTCGGTGGCAAGAACGCGGCGATCGTGACGAATACGGCCGACCTCGATGCGGCCGCCGAGGGGATCGTGCGCTCGGCGTTTTCGCTGCAGGGGCAGAAGTGCAGCGCGACCTCGCGCGTGTACGTCGACCGGCGGGTCGCGGCCGCGCTCCTCGATCGGATCGTGGCGCGCGCCGAGGCGCTCGTGATCGGCGATCCGACGACGCGCGACGTCTACGTCGGGCCGGTGATCACGGCGCGGGCGGTCGCGCGGTTCGTCGACGCGATCGCGCGGGCGCGGAGCGATGGCGCGGTCGTGACGGGCGGGACACGCCTCACCGGGGGCCCGCTCGCCCGCGGCCACTACGTGGCGCCGACGGTCGCGACCCTGCCGCTCGACTCGGCGCTCTTTCGCGAGGAGCTCTTCCTGCCGCTGCTGGCGATCGGCGAGGTCGGTGGGCTGGACGAGGCGATCGCCGAGGCCAACGCCGTCGACTACGGACTGACCGCAGGGATCTTTACCGGCCGACCGGAAGAGGTGGACCGGTTCTTCGACGAAATCGAGGCCGGGGTCTGTTACGCGAACAAGCGGAGCGGCGCGACGACCGGCGCATGGCCGGGCGCGCAGCCGTTTTGCGGGTGGAAGGGATCGGGGTCGACCGGCAAGGGCGGGTGCGGCCCCTACTACGTCGCGCAGTTCCTGCGCGAACAGAGCCGGACGGTGATCCAGTGAGTGCCACGAGCAACACGGCGTCGATGACGCCCCGAGTGACGCGCGACTATCCGCGCATCGTCGTCCCGCCGCCGGGCCCGCGTGCGCGGGCGATCGTCGATCGCGACGCGGCGTGGTCCTCGACGTCCTACATCAAGGAGTATCCGCTCGTCGTCGCGCGTGGCCAGGGGGCGATGATCGAGGATGTCGACGGCAACCGCTATCTCGATTTCATGGCCGGGATCGCCGTCGCGTCGACCGGGTACGGCCACCCGGCCGTGATCGCGGCGGTGCACGAGGCAGCCGACCGGTTCCTCCACATCTGCGGGTCCGATTTCTACTACGAGGGGATGGCGGCGATCTGCGAGCGGCTGGCGCGGCTCGCGCCGGGGCCGAGCCGCAAGCGGGTCTTTCTCAGCAACTCGGGCGCCGAGGCCGTCGACGGCGCGATCAAGCTGGCGCGGCACTCGACGGGGCGCGCCGGCCTGCTCGCCTTCAAGGGCGCGTTTCACGGGCGCACGTATGGGGCGATGTCGCTGACGTCGAGCAAGGTGAAGCAGCACGCCGGATTCGGGCCGCTGCTGCCCGAGGTGTATCATGTCCCGTTCGGCTACTGCTATCGCTGCGATTTCGGGAAGACGTTCCCGTCGTGCGAGCTGTACTGCGTCTCGTCGATCGAGAGCGATCTCTTCGCGCGGCAGGTCGATCCGCACGAGGTGGCGGCGATCTTCGTCGAGCCGATCCAGGGCGAGGGCGGGTACATCGTGCCGCCGCCCGGCTATCTGCAGGCGCTGCGCACGCTCTCGGACCGGTACGGGATCCTCCTCGTCTTCGACGAGATCCAGTGCGGGATCGGGCGGACGGGGAAGATGTTCGCCGCCGAGTGGTCGGGCGTCGAGCCGGACATCCTGCTGACGGCGAAGGGACTGGCGTCCGGGATGCCGCTCGGCGCGATCATCGCCCGCGAGTCGATCATGCGCTGGGGGAGCGGGGCGCATGGCTCGACGTTTGGCGGCAACCCGGTCTGCTGCGCGGCGGCGCTGGCGACGCTCGATGTCGTCGAGCACGAGCTGCTGGCCAACGCGCGCGCGATGGGCGATCGGCTGATCGCCGGCGTGCGGGCGCTGGCCGAGCGGCACGAGACGATCGGCGACGTGCGCGGATGCGGGCTCATGATCGGGGTCGAGTTCGTCACGGATCGGGCCAGCCGGACGCCGGCACCGGTCATCGTGCACGATCTCGTGCAGACCGCGTTCACGCGCGGGCTGCTGCTGCTCGGCTGCGGCAAGAGCACGCTCCGGCTCGCCCCGCCGCTCGTCGTCGACGCCACCGACGTCGATATCGGACTCGCCCTGATCGACGAGTGTCTCGGAAAGTGATGTCGATGCACGACGCGATCGCCGCGTTCGTGCACGACGGGGAGACGGTCGTAATCGAGGGGTTCACCCACCTCATCGGCTTTGCCGCCGGGCACGAGATCATTCGGCAGGGGCGGCGCGATCTGACGCTCGCGCGCCTGACGCCCGACCTCCTCTCCGATCAGATGATCGCCGCCGGCTGCGTGCGGACGCTCATCTTCTCGTGGGCCGGGAACCCCGGCGCGGGGTCGCTGCACGCCTTCCGCCGTGCGGTCGAGGGCGGGACCCTCGCGATCGAGGAGTATTCGCACTTCGGGATGGTGATGCGGTTCGCGGCCGGTGCGGCGCAGCTGCCGTTTGGCGTGCTGCGCGACTACATGGGGACCGATCTGCCAGTGGTCAACCCGGCGATCCGCACGGTGACCTGCCCGTACACCGGCGAGCGGCTCGCGACCGTCCCCGCACTCCGCCCCGATGTGACGGTGATCCATGCCCAGCGCGCCGACGCCGACGGCAACGCGCAGATCTGGGGGCTCGTCGGCGTGCAGAAGGAGGCCGCGTTCGCCGCGCGGCGCGTGATCGTCGTCGTCGAGGAACTGGTCGACTCGGCCGTCATCCGCGCCGATCCGAACCGGACGATCGTGCCGGGGATGATCGTCGATGCCGTCGTCGTCGAGCCGTGGGGCGCGCACCCCTCGTACGCCCAGGGCTACTACGACCGCGACAACGCGTTCTACGTCGGGTGGGAGTCGATCTCCCGCGATCCCGCGGCGCTGGACGCGTACCTCGATCAGTACGTGTATGGGGTGCCGGACCGGGCCGCGTACCTGGCGGCGCAACCCGGCCTGACGGATCGCCTGCGCGCCGGCGCGCGCGTCGCTGCGGGTGTGAACTATGGCTACTAATGTGGCGACCGATGTCGCGGGGACCGCGGCCGGCTACACGCCGGGCGAGATGATGGCGGTGACGGCCAGTCGCGAGCTGCGCGATGGCGAGGTCGTCTTCGTCGGCATCGGCCTGCCGAACCTCGCGTGCAACCTCGCGCGCGCGACGCACGCGCCGCATCTGGTGCTGGTCTACGAGTCCGGCGCGATCGGCGCGGTGCCGGAGCGGCTGCCGGTCTCGATCGGCGATCCGGCGCTCGTCACCGGCGCCCTGATGGTGTCGAGCATGGCGGATGTCTTCCAGTGTCTGCTGCAGAACGGGCGGATCGAGGTCGGGTTCCTCGGGGCCGCGCAGGTGGATCGGTACGCGAACCTCAACACGACGGTGATCGGCGCGTACGATCATCCGCGGGTGCGGCTCCCGGGGAGCGGTGGTGCCGCCGAGATCGCGATTCATGCGCGGCGGACGATCGTCGTCGCGACGCTCGGGATCCGGTCGTTTCCGGCGGCGGTCGATTTCGTGACGAGCCCCGGGCACCGGTATCGGGGCACCGATCGCCGAGCGCTGGGGATGCCGGGCGCCGGTCCGGTGAAGGTGATCACCGACCGTGGCGTGCTCGAACCGGACGCCGAGTCGGGCGAGCTGGTGCTGACGACGCTGTATCCGGGCGTCGAGGTCGAGACCGTGCGCGCGAGCGTCGGCTGGCCGCTGGTCGTCCGCGAGCCGCTCGCGTGCGCGCCGGCGCCGACGGCGACCGAGCTCGATCTGCTGCGTCGCACGCTCGACCCCGAGAAACTCCATCTCCGGGCGTGACGCGCGTGCGGTCGCCGTGATGAGCCGATCGTGAGTCCGCCGATCGACGGGGCGGCGGATCCGTCAGCGGCGGTGCCGGGGCCCGGGGCGACGCCCGTCGCGCTCGCGCGCGCGATGGGGACCCGCGATCTCGTGCTCTTCAACCTGGTCGCCGTCATCGGGCTGCGCTGGCTGGCGACGTCGGCCAAGTCGGGCCCGTCGTCGCTCGTGCTCTGGGTCCTGGCCGCGGTGCTCTTCTTCATCCCGCAGGGGCTCGCCGTCAGCGAGCTGTCGACACTCTACCCGAGTGAGGGCGGGATCTACGCCTGGACGCGCCGCCGGTTTGGTGACGGGCACGGCTTCTTCTGCGGCTGGTGCTACTGGATCGTCAATGTCCTCTACTATCCGCAGCTGCTGATCTCGGCGGCCGTCGTGTCGACGTTTGCGATCGGGCGAGGGAATACGCCGCTCGCCGACAGCATGCCCTACGTCCTGACGGTCTGTCTCGTCTGCCTCTGGCTCGCCGTCGGTCTCAACATCGTCGGCTTGAGCACCGGCAAGTGGCTGCAGAACGTCGGCGGGCTCGGCACGTATCTCACCGGGCTCCTGGTCATCGGCGTCGGCGTGCTGCTCGTCGCGCTGCATCATCCGAGCGCGAACCCGATCACGGCGCGCTCGCTCGTCCCCAACTTCCGGTCGTTCGACGAAGTCAATCTCTGGGCGTCGATCGCGTTTGCGTTTGCCGGGCTCGAACTGGCGGCGACGATGGGGGACGAAATCGAGCAGCCGCGTCGCACGCTGCCACGCGCCGTCTACCTCTCGGCGCCCCTGATCGCCGGCGTGTACCTGCTCGGCACGTGGGGGCTGCTGCAGGCGGTGCCGACGTCGTCGATCAACATCGTCTCGGGGTTCGTGCAGGCGGTGGACCAGGGTGCCCGCGCGTCGGGCCTGCCGATCGCATGGCTCGGGGTGCTGGCGGCGATCGCCTACACGGTCGGATGCGTCGGCGGAATCGGGGCATGGCTGGCGGGACCGGCGCGGGTCGCCTTCGTCATCGGGCTCGATCGGTATTTCCCGCCGGCCTTCGCGCGGATCCACCCGCGATGGAAGACGCCGTACGTCGCGATTCTCGTGCAGGCGATCCTTGCGTCGGTGATTCTCCTGTTGCCGACGCTTGGGAAGTCGAGCGGCACGGTCCAGACGTTCTATCTGACGCTGCTCGATACCCAGCTGCTGATCTACTTCGTGCCGTTCGTCTACCTCTTCGCCTGCATCCTGCTCGATCGCGCCGGCGACCGTGCGGATCGCGCGCGCGATCGCGAGGTGGCGACGTCGAGTATCATCCCCGGCGGCGCGGTCGGGCGCGCGTGCGTCGGCGGGGCGGGGCTCGGCGTCACGCTCTTCGCCATGGCGGTCGCGCTGATCCATCCGTCCGACCAGTCGGCGACGTGGTGGATCACGAAGGTGCTGGGCGGCGCGATCATCTTCTATCTGATCGGCGGCGCGTTCTACTGGCGCGGCACGCGGGCGGCCGGCCGCGCCGCGGCGGCGGCGATCGCGTCGTGAGACGCACGCCATGCGGACGCGTGGCGCAGGGCGCGGCGGCCGCGCTGATGCTCGTCGCGATGAGTGGCGGCGCGACGTGGGCGGGGGCGCAGCGGGCGCCGGTGCTGCGCCAGATCGCGCTCCCGCACCCGTACTACTACCGCGAGATGTATCTGCCGCAGGCGACGAGCGGTCCGAGCAGCGCGACCTGGTCGCCGGATGGCACGACGCTGATCTACTCGATGCAGGGGACGCTCTGGCGGCAGCGGGTCGGGAGCGACAGCGCCGAGCAGCTGACTGACGGGCCGGGGTACGACTATCAGCCCGACTGGTCGCCGGACGGCCGGTCGGTGGTCTACTCGTCCTATCGCGGGGATGCCGAGGAGCTCTATGTCCTCGATCTCGCGAGCGGGACGAGTCGGGCGCTGACCAGTGGCGGCGCCGTGAACGTGGAACCGCGGTGGTCGCCGGACGGCGCGCGGATCGCATTCGTCTCGACGCGCTTCAGCGGTCGCTTCCATCTTTTCGTCGTGCGCGCGGCCGGCGATTCGGCGCCGCGTCGGCTGAGCGCGGACCATGCGAGCGCGCTGCCGCGCTACTACTACAGCGGCTTCGATCACTATCTCTCGCCGACCTGGTCGCCGGATGGGCGCGAGCTGCTCTACGTCGGCAACCGCGGCCACGTCTGGGGGACGGGCGGGATCTGGCGTGCGCGTGTCGACCTCGGCGCGGCTGACGGCGACGGGCTCATCGGTGCGCGCGAGATTCGCGACGAGGAGACCACGTGGCGCGCGCGGCCCGACTGGTCGCGGGACGGTCGTCGCGTGGTCTACAGCTCGTACCTCGGGCAGCAGTGGCACCAGCTCTGGCTGATGCCGGCCGACGGCGCCAACCCGCTGCAGCTCACCTACGGCGCGTTCGACGCGAGCGCGCCGCGCTGGTCGCCGGACGGGACGCGGATCGCGTACATCGTGAATGCCGGCGGCAACACGGCGCTTCGGGTGATCGCCCTCCCGGGTGGCCGCGTGATGCCGATCGTCGCGGTGCACCGGCGGTACCGCTCGCCGGTCGGCGTGCTCGCGCTCACGCTGTCGGCGCCGGCGCGTGTCTCGATCACCGGTCCCGACGGACGCGCCTACACACCCGACGATGCGTGGCGGCATGCGGATGACGCGTACGATCGACGCGACCGTCGGCTCGAGATCGGCTACTTCCACGCCGCGCGCCGCGCGGTCGTGCCGGTGCCCGCCGGCGCGCTCGTCGTGCAGGTGACGCGTGGTCTCGAGTATCGCGTCGTCACGCGCGCGGTGACGGTCGCCGCCGGCGATACGGTGCACCTCGCGATCACGCTCGATCGGCTCGCCGATCTGCCCGCGGACGGCTGGACGAGCGGCGATCTGCACGTGCACATGAACTATGGCGGCACGTATCGCAACGATCCGGCGCACCTCGTGACGCAGGC
>Ga0209611_10006830_pt1 | contig 18506 bp, 11 predicted proteins | sample S1TSphgellanicum_3_FD_187693 | JGI IMG/M metagenome (GOLD analysis project Ga0209611, IMG submission 187693) | Host-associated microbial communities from peat moss isolated from Minnesota, USA - S1T2_Fc - Sphagnum magellanicum MG (SPAdes) (version 2) | ecosystem: Host-associated > Plants > Peat... | reverse complement strand
CCTGCCCTGCGCTGTTTGTCGTGACAGACAGACAGACACCTCGGTTCAGGTCCTCGAAGGTTTTGAGGACCTCGCTCGTTTCAGGACCTCGTCTTGTTTTTGTCGTCACAGATAGACGGACACACATGTAGCTTTTATATATAAGATAGAGTATAATATTAGTAGGTTAATGGATTTTGGTCCCTAGGCAGTAGGTCTATTTTTATACGAGGATTTCTGAAACATGATATTATTTTGGGCTTGTGTTGCAACTTGAGATTAGTTAAAGAGTTATGATATCTTGAAGGATTTTTTGGTTTCTTTTAGAGGATTTTTTTTTGAAGATTATATTTGTGCATGTTATATATATATATATATTCCTTAAGAGACTTTTTAATGTAAATGGCAAGGCCATAGTGTGATACACCCCTTGTTTTTATATTTTAGGTAGTAGAACCTTTGGGCAAGGTTTTTTTTTTAATTAATTAATTTTGTTTATTTTTATCATTTTGCCAAAACCTTTGCATTATTTTTATTTTTTTGTTTCTTCTATACATGGCAAGGATTGGATTTAATGATTTAGGATTTTTCAAAAGAAGTTGAGTTGGGTTTGGGTTCATGTTTAAGGTTATCAATTATTCAACAATTAATCTCAAAGGTCAACAAAAACATATTTAATTGTGAATCTAAATCACAAGGTTGTTCATTGCAAAATTTGGAGATACTTATGGCATCACATTCTACTTTGTACTAACATTATGTTCCCTATTTTAGACCCTAATTTAAAAATGTAAAGTCTAAATTATAAATTATACAATAATCCCAATAATTTTTTAACCTAACATCAAACTAAACATGACAAAAATAACATTTACAATTAGACTTTAAATTTGTATTTTAAATTAGACCTCGATTTTAAAATCATGTTTAGGTTTAAATTTAAATCAAACTTAAAATTTAAACTTGAACTTAGATATTAATCTTAGAAATTAGATTTAAACCTAAACGTCCTTATGTATTTTTTCCCTATAATTTCCAAAATCCAAACATTATACATCAACAAAACAACAACATAAATGCAACATCAAACTTCTGTCATACACAAACTTTCAATGTTATTAACAAATTAAAAACACCAGCTTTTAAACCATAAATACAACAAACAATTACACTCTCCTCACAAGAAATGTGAAGAACATTGGCTGGGTTTTTCATCTATCATCACTTACCTACACATCTTTCATTTTATTTCCATATGTGTTTTTAGTTCTTACAAACTAAATTACCCATTTCTTATGACACACCCCAAGCTCCTTGATAGATTCAATTGTGAACCCAAAGGTAAAAACAACAAAAGAATAAAGAATTGAGGTACACTCCTTGACTCACAACATTTCAAGGATAGAAGGATGTGCTAGAACTCTAGGACGAGGACTAAAACAAGTGACAAGTGAGTCAATTATTCACATGGACCTGCATAAACCAAACAAGTTGATTAGTGCGTAGTTAAAACATTTTTGGTGCATGGATGAATCATGGGCAAACACAAATTTTCAAGGCTCACTACAACCTGAACTTGGGGGAAGGTGGCTTGGACTTGGGGAAGCCACCACCTTCCCCCTTATAGTATTATCTATGCCTAGCCACGAGGCCTACAACCAATTGTCATTTTGTCCCAAGATTTTCAAATTTGGAGTCCTGAAATTCGTGAAATTTCCAAAATTGGGACTCTTATGATTTTGGAGGCCCATAACTTTCTATGTAAACCTTTGATTGATGTGAGGTCTAAGGCAAAGTTGTAATTCTTATCTAGAACTTTTCAACAATACGTGACACACTACCTACACATAAGTAAATCAAGATCATCCCAGACTTTTAATGGTTAGGAATCAAATTTGCAATTTAATTCCCAACCTTTCTTTTGACCATAATTTATGTTTGAAATACCCAAATGGGTCATGCGAACCCATTTTAGGCATCTATGTCTCAAAAGCTTTCTAATGGTATAAGGAACTTTTTAGTCCAATGGTTTTTGACCCTTGCAATCGCCCTCTAAAAATTTGAGAGTCCATTGGGACTCTAACTCCCAAAATGGAAGCTCACTTGGGAATGTGAAGATTCATTCTCACATTTCCCTACACTCCTGAGAACATGAAATGTGACTCCTGGGCTTCACTTTTGGCCCACACCTTTACAAGCCCTTACCTTGGTCACGAGCCTAAAGTTAAGGTTGTGACATCTTATTTTAACATCTTAAATTATGTTAACATCTTCAACTTTACTACAATAGTTTTTAGTCTCCTAACACACCACAAAAGTAAATAGCATATGGTTTATCACAATGCACTCCCACAACTTTTAATTTGTCACAACACCAACATGTTCCTCTAATTTACCACCACATAACAATATCAACTTCTTTTAATTTACCAAAGAAAATATAAACTCAAAAAAATGTTTTTAAAAATATAAATATGCAATTTCAAAACAAAACAACTACCCTAGCAACAATTTTTAATTTATCACCACACCACAACAATAACAATAGGTTTTAATCTACTACCACACCATAGTGTTCAACATCTTTTGTTTTGCCAAAGAAGAAACCACAAAATAATTATAAAAAAGATATAAGTGCATATTCAAAATAAAATGGGTACATCAACACCAACTTCTAATATGCCACCAAACCACACAATTAACCAATAATGATTTGCCATCGCACTAACACAACAATAACAACAAGGTGCATTCACAATAAAAAGAACAAGTGGGCCCTAAATGCAAGTCCTTTTTAAGGATTATGTTTTTTTAAACAGTACTACAAAAGTGGGGTGTAGTTCACTAGCCTAAATAATTATGGGACCTTAAAAATGAAATAACTTCATTGCATTTTACTAATTTCACCTTGGTGAAAGCTATTTCAATATAATATCATTACGCAAACATCATGTTTCATTACTAGTTGACATAATTCATTATTATAATTTACTGTAGGAATAGGTTTATTTTTATGTCTTTTTAAATATTTTATGTATGTTACTTTATGATATACCCTATATTATTTTTAATTATTTTAATTATTCTAACTTATATTTTATGTTATTATAAATTATTATAGGTTATCCATAACTTATTGTACCCTAAATTATTATATGTTATTTTACCTTAAGGTATTTTAACTAACTTATTATAAGCTTTTAAAATATTCTAAATTAAATTATTCAATTAACTTTAGGCTATACCTTAGGTTATTTTATTTTGAGTTAATATATGTTATTTCAAGTTATACTTTAAGTTATTCAATGTCATTCTACTTTATGTTATTATAATCTATTTTATCATAAGTATAATAACCTAAATCTAAAATATAATATAATGACCTAAAGTAAAATAATAGAAAATAGAAAATAATAACCTATGAAAAATAATTTAAAATACTCTATAATATAATAAATATCAATAGCTTATGATATTATAACATAAAATATCCAACAATAATTTATAATATAATAATCACCAATTGACGCACCCCCTAAGTTCCTTGATAGATTCAAATGTGAATCTGAAGTGAAAATAGCGAAAGAGAAAAGAGTCGGGCACGTTCCATGGCTTGCAACACTTTTGGGGGTAGAGGGGCGTGCTGGAACTCTGAGATGGGATTAAGAATAATGATAAATAACTAACCACTCATGCAGACTTGCACAAAACCAAACAACAAGTTAGTTAGTGCATAATTGGAACATTTTTGGTGCTAGGACGAACCACAAGCAAATTCGGACTCACAAGACTCACCATGGCCCGGACTTAGGGGAAGCCATCACCTTCCCCCTTATAGTATACTTTGTGCCTCTCCACGAGGCCCACATCCAAATGGCATTTTGTCCCAGGACTCCCATTTGGGAGTCCCGAAATTCCCAAAGTTGGGACTCCTGCGACTTTGGGGCCCCATAACTTTGTGTGCAGACCTCTAATTGAGATGAGGTCTGAAGCAAAGTTATAACCCTTGTCAAGAGCTTTTCAATGGTATGTCTCACACCACCTGCACGCAAGGAAATCAAGTCAATTCTCGACTTTTCGTGGTTGAGAGTTCAATTGTCAATTTGACTTCTGGTCTTTCTTTTGGCCATAATTTGTATTTTAAATGTCCAAATGGGTCATGTGAGCCCATTTTAGACATCTACGTTTTAATAGCTTTCTAATGATATAAATAACTTTTCAATCCAATGGGTTTTGACCCCTGCATTCGCCTTTTGAAAATTCCATTGGGATTCCAACTCCCAAAATGGGAGTTCACTTGGGAGTGTGAGGATTCATTTCCTCACACTCTTTTGCACTCCTGGGAGCATGAGATGTGACCCCGGGCTTCTTCTTGGCCCGCAACCTTGCAAGCCTTTGCCTTGGTCACGAGCCCAAAGCTAGGGTTGCGACACCAATAATCATAATATAACATATAATAACCAATAATAATTTATAATACAATAACCAGTAATAATCACTAATAAAATAACCATTAATAAGCACCAATAAAATAGCCACTAATAGCCATCAATAAAATAGCCATCAATAGCCACTAATAAAATAACCACCAACGACTTACAATGGAATAACCACCAATAACCATTAATATAATAGCCAGTAATAGCCATTAATATAATAGTCACCAATAACCATTAATATAATACCCACCAATAGCCATTAATATAATAACATTAAAAAACAATAATATCCACCAATATCCATTAACAAAATATCCATCAATAACCATTCATATAATAGCCACCAATAAATAATTATTAATAGTCATTAATAAAATAACCATCAATAACCATTAATAGAATAACTATTCATAGCCACAAATAGATTAGGTACCAATAGTCATTAATAACTCTTAATAACCCCAATAAACAAACAATTAATAGCCATATATTAAAATTGGTTAAGACTGCCAAAAATAATCTAGGGTGAAATAATTTATAATAGAATAAAGTAACTTAAGGTGAAATAGCCTATAATAACCTAAAATTTTCAATAATAACATAAGGTGAAATAGCCTTCAATAGCCAAAAGTAAACAATAATAACCTCACATAATCAAAAATAGTCTAAAATGAAATAATCTAAAATAGCCAAAAGTAAATTATAATGGTTGCAAGTAGCCTAAAGTGAAATAATTTACATTAGCGAAAAAATATATAATAGCCAAAAAAACTTATAATAGTCGAAAATAACTTAAAATGAAATAAGCTAAAATAGCCCAAAATAGCAAAAAAAATTGAAAATATCCATAAATAATGTAAGGTGAAATAATTTAAATTAATGAAAAAAATCATATAATAATTCAAAGTAGCTTAGTATTATTATATTAACAAAAATCTTATCCATTTATTAAACTTTTTTTTTCAAAAGAATGGTCATTGAAATGTTATTAAATAATGATATTCAAATTATTTTTTGTTCAAATGATTTTACATTCTCAAAAAGAAATAAATGTAATTATGTACATTATTGAATTTTAAAAAAAAATAAATTTGAATCATTTCATTTGAACAAAATTTCAATAAGATATGAATTTTCAAAGTTTATGTTTTTGTAATGTTTAAAATAAAGTATTTACTAAATAAAATGTAATGTAACATATTATCACAACAAGTGAAATGGCTTAATGGTAAAGGTGTTTACTTTCATTCTAAAGGTCAAAGGATCAAACCTCATGAGTGGTGTTGTGTGGGGTCAACAATGTTAAATTGACTGAATATTCTCCTATTTAGTTACCTAAAATAGGTGCCTAGGTTGATTACATAACCTACCTACATATGTTGGGTTTTCAACCTAATTTAGGTAATGACATGTGTCAATAAATCATAGGCTAAAAATCATGAAATTATCAATAATATTATATATTAAATAACTTGATTTTAATTGATTTTCATGCTAGTTAGTTAATTAACTAACAAGTGAATGGTTTGGTAAATTTGTATTTCACTTGAAAGTAACCTTGTTTCATTAAGTATTAGTGAAACAATTCATTGTTTATAGTAACTAGACCCCGTTCACTACGGGGTTAATCAATTTCACAATGCAAAAATGTCCAAATTCACTCAAAATCTAGTGAAACCCAAAGTGAATTAAAATGCATTTTGGTGTAGTGAAGTTTAAAACATGGCTTGCATGTTTTGGATAGGGCCCATTATTGGATGATAATTCTAATTTCAAAAGCTTAATTCACATGTGTTTCCATGAATTTTCAAAAAATATTTAATTAAATCTATTTTTTTATGATAAATTCTCAAGTAAATCAAATGTGTAGATTTCAACAAAAGTAAACATGTCAATTTTTAAAAATAATATGTGTTTCAAACCTTCAATGATACATTATACATTGAGTTTATCAAACATTTTTTACCATCATTCCAAATGGAACAAAACATATTCACAAAAAAAACAAGTAATGTTATATAACACATTCAATATTCGTGAAAATGCAACCTTGCCTTTCCTTATACCAAAATATATGTTTTTTGTTAAAGGAAGTTTTTCAAATTATGTAGTTTTAATCATCAAAAACACATTTAAACACTAAAAAAGGACTATTGTGGATAATTAAAATAAAACATGTATTCAAAAATTTTAATGATACCATGCCATCGTAATCATCAATATATGGCCATCCACAATTTTTCAAAATTAATAGTTTGGTTTCACATAAAATAAAAGACATTCAAAATTTTAACACCCTATACACATCAAACTATCCAATCCTTATTATACATTTTATGACCAATGAAACATATTGAAATTGCACAAAATTAATTTTGATGAAAATTCATAAGTATACAAATATTTTGAAAGTGATTTCATTGAATTGTAATCCTTACAACTTATGTAATCATTTTTTTAAGTCATGCGGGTGTAGGATTTTATGTGTGTACACACAGTCCTTAGCTCCTTTTACTATGAATGCACCCAACAACCTTTGGTTTCTCACCACATTGTGCAACAACAATAGGTTTTGGTTTGCCATGACATTGTGTAGCAACAACATGTATGTTCTACCAAAGAAAAAAAATCAGACAAAAAAATAGTTAAAAATTGTACAAACTCAAAACAAAATGAAAAACTAAGTTTGATTACAAACACAACATAATCAAATTCATAGTTGTCTTATTTAAACAAACATATTTCCTCAACAAGTTTATAATGTTCATCACTCATAATGGCTTCATATATCATAAGTTTCATATATAGCTCCATCACACCCAACTTGAACAATGTTAGGCCAATTCTTGATAGTGATAATGAGGTAGTCCAAATTTTCAATCACCAACTTGGACCATTGAAAATTTGCAATCACATTAACAACTTAAAAAATATGTTCATTTTCAACATGTGAGCTAACAATTCCAAGCTCGCCTAATGATCCAAGAAAAACATGTACAAAAATTGTGTTGCATGGGCAATCCACCAAACCAACGAATTTTATATTTATATTGATCACACTAATAACCTTGAAAATCTTATATGCCACTAAAAATGACCCAAAAAAATCAATATGTTGATCACTTGCATATATCATCCTCCATAATATGAATTCTTGTAATTCCATATCAAAATCACCAATAATCAATGTTGCATCTAGAGCCCAAATTCTAATTAAATCAAATGTCATGGAAATGCACAATGAAAAAGTAGAAAAAAATGCCTTTAATAATAATTTGTAACTTTGATTTTGGTTTGAAATATTTTGCTTCAGAACATTCAATAACATCGACTAAATTATGGCTTCAACAATAGCCTAAATTTAGCTCACAAGAATTTTAAAAAACAAATGAAAAACTTGTAACCATCCATAACAAATGGAAATTGCATTTTGATATTGAAATTTTTTTGGGAACAAGATGACATAAGAGACAAATTTTGTATTCATAAGAATTTTAAACATTCTAATAAGTAACCTTATAATAATACAAAAGTCTTTCCATTTTGCCTCCCCTTCACTAATTTTTTTGTCCATGTACTAATTTTTGCAAGGTTATTTATGCAATCTTTAAGTTCATTTCTAAAAACCTTGCATAAATTTTAGAATCATCAATAGCATATTGTGATGCCTTTAACATTGCATGGCCAAAACATGACCTTACAAATGGGTGCATGCTAACTGAAGAATAAAACAAGACATCACACTTGTGAAAGTTATAATCAACGTACTTAAATTAGAATCATTGTCTTTAACATAAGCAATTACCTTATTCAACAAACCAAACAACTTTTACCAAATTTTCCATGGTTGCCCCTACTATGTGCAACACCTCAAATATCCCCACAATCACATGAGTGAACTCCCATGAAACATTGATGAAACTAACAACCATGGCAAATGTCTTATGGCCAACACAAAACATCCAAAAATCAAATTATGTAATATATGTAACAAGAGCAACAATAAGAAGCTAAGATGTAATTATCCCTAGTTTTTTCCACAATGTATGAGAGCACATCATTCATGAGTTGCCATTTAGATGGAACATTACATGACCACATTGTTGTAAGACCAACCACTTTAACCATGGGTTTTCAACAAAAGACAAAAGACGATGACCTTTTACGATATACAAAACCAGATCCTCCAAAAATGATTGTTGTGTAGGGTCTCCTTTGTTTTAAGGTCACTAGCTATTGAAAAACATTGTGATATGAATTAAAAGATTTTCTTTTTGTATATTTTTTTGACTTGTAGTTTATGATTTCTTCTGCATTAAAACCCCCATCTTTTGTGCAAATTTGCATGTTCATGACACACATATTTTAACAAATAACAACAAAGGAAATAAATCAGTGTTGGTTTTGAATTATGATTTAGAGATGGGTTCAAGGTTCAAAAGGTTCATGGGAAGGGTCAAGTTGCAATAACAACAAAAACACACAAATCAACAAAAATCAACAACACAAAATGCATGAGAAGAAGGAGATAGAGAAAGAACAAAACTAATTTACCTATGGTGTTGAACTTGAAGACCATTGTCAATGCTTGAAACTCAAGAAGCCTTGAAACACTTTTTGACTCAAATAATTTGGAAAGCAGTATGAGTGAAAAATAAAACAAAACCGTGGAAACCACCAATTCTTGAAATTGTAACATGAAAACCACGATGAATGAAAAGTAAAACAAAATATTTAAGCCCATCATTGAAACACATGTAACAAAGAAGAAAAGTAAAAAATAAAAATAAAAAGTTGTGAAAGAATAACAAACAAAGTAAAAAAGGAGAAGGGAAAAAAATAGATTAAAAAATAGATGAAACAAAAAAAAAAAAAAAAGGGGAAGGAAAACCTCACATGTAACCATCACATAATTATTTTTTGTAAAAACTACCAAGAACCATCATTGTAAAGGGAAAAAAATTGTAAAGACCTTTGTTGTGAAGAAGAATGAACCACCAAGATCCTTTGAATTGTAACAAAATGAATGAAAGAAAAAAAGGTTGAAGAAAAAATAAATTACAAAGTGTAAAACCTTTGTGTTTTGTTGTTTACAAATGTTGGAAATTGCACATGATATTTTCACTAGAAGAAATTTTAGCATTTGTGACTGGTGTCTATAACTAGTTTTGAATCATAAGCAACATTTTGTAACTAAATATCCATTTTTTGCCTAAAACCAATTGTGAACAATAAATAGTTGCAAATGACATGACTTCATGGTAATGTCATAGTTTAGATGACAACCATAATTAATGTACGTGATTTCTTCTAGTGGGTTTATCGTCTACATACTATATATGTATTCACTTTTTACAACTAGACTGCAACTAGTTTTTTAAAGTTCAAAATTCAAACATATGTTGTCATTAATGAAAAGACATGGTGACAACTGTTATATCTAAATTATGTTTTTTTAGAACAACTTAGATTTCTCCAAAATGTTGGATTCAATTGTTGGGATTTTACACATGGCACAACAACATAAAATCATAGCTTTAGTGATCATGTGGCTAGAGAATGGCCATAAGTTTGGTTTCATAACAAATGGATTATGCCATGTGGCACACAAATAATATTCATGAAATTATTTGATTTAGGAACCTTGAAATATTATGGGCCATCCATTTCTTGTGTTTGTGATCTACACATGTGGTATCTCATTACATAGTCTAATAGTTCCAAATCATGTGGCCAATATTTGTTACTATATTTTTGAATTGACTAATAACATGACAACACATGGCCTAGAAAGATTTTTTTAATAAAAATGTGCTAAAAAGTGGAGGAATATATTTAAGGCATTGAATTAATGTGCTTCAAATCCTTACAAATGGAATAGATTGATGCCATGTGGTTAAATTCAAGTAATTTAAATGAGATGAAGCTTCCAACAAATAGTTACTAGCTATTATGTTAATGTGTAGTAAAATTAACCATTTGCATAAAAAAACAATCAATAAAACGAAAGGGTTTCCAAAAGGCCAAGTTTAGGTCCAACACAAAGCCATTCCTAGGGAAACCATAGCCCATCCTACACTAAAACCTTTATAATAATCTTTTCAAAAGGGCATGTATTAACACCTTCAACAATAATCAAATAGGTTTAGGGTCAAAGTAATTCATGCAAGGCCCACCAACTGCTAGTTTATGGGGTTTATAATTGTCACTAAAAAGATATTCCACCCACATTTCTACACAAGATGGAATTAGCAATGGTGTTACAAACCTATGGTCACAACAAAATGGATGTATGTAAAGGTTGTAATGGAACTACAACATCCCATGTAAGAAACAAAACACATGCAACCAAGTAGAATAGATTTACCAATTTGAAATTTGCTTGGAAATATTAAACATTTCAATCATTTGACAATTAATGAATTAAGCACACCAAAATTTCAAAACATTTCAATGGAAACCATGCCACATACATAAAAACAAGGATGCTAGTTACACATGAACTATTCATTCAAGTTCTTTTGCAAAATTTGCCTTTCCACACTAAGTTACTACCCACCATGTCCTTCAACATCAATTGTGGTGGGTCAACATTTTCGTTTGTGACTAGTAGTGGAATTTTAATTTTGTCTTTCACAATTTGTTCAAGTAACACCCAATATCGTTCATTTTCAATAGGGGTGCCACATTGGAGACATGTGTTGCCCACACACCATGCCTATTGCAATGATATCCTCTTTGGAAAAATTAATCAATGCAATTAAATCCCCTACTTGAAACTCCACATCGATAATAACAAATTCACCACTTGTAAGATCCCCTTCGATCAATATTGAAGTATAACATTTAACCCCTAGTGACTAGTGTAATCAAAAGATTGCAAAACATAGCAAGCACAACTTATGGGATCTCACTTCATCTTCTATGCATATCACTTTACATGCACCAAAATGTGTTCAAATGTTAACACCAATTCAATTCACAACAACAATCTTCTTTTTACTTTGAGATCCAACCAAATCCGAATCACACCCCCCCCTTCCCCTAAATTTTGTCATATCAACATATTTACTGATGTTGACTATTGGCTAATTTTGACATACCACACCTTTCTTATATACAATGTCGTTTAACTTTCTTAATGATAGAATAGTTTGAAAATGTACCTTTGTCATTTGGTAAGAGTTCACATCCTTATCTGTGATACTTTATTTTTCCTTGTGTCCATCTTTGGTAGCTAGCCCTTCCTCAAAATAAAGAGGTTATGTGGTAGCTTGCATTTTTATAGGATGCGTGACAAGTTTAACAATTATTGAAGTGTCCTTTGGACCTATCAAATATGTATCTACTCCTTGTGCATTTGACTATGTTAATAATTTTGTCATGAAAAACTCTAGATGAACATTCAGTTGTTCAATTCCTCAAGCATTTAAAGAACATGCCCATAGGATTTTCAATAGCTTTGTTTCAATTGCTACAATTCACGAAGAGATAACATATGTATTGGAATTTTGCCATATTTGCAGCCATCCCCTAACACAATTGCCACATAGTCCAACAAACATTTTCCCATTATAAATCAATGTCATTATAATGGAAAATGTTATATTGAACACATAGATTACCAACTTTCTCCATTGCTTTTAATTCAACATCATCAATGTCAATATAATATATGTTGCCACCCCACTTGTGCAACTAACATTATGTGTTGTTACAACAAAATAATGTGACTGCACATCATTAGCAAATATGAAAACATAGTTAATACTTACAATTAATCATTGGCATTCAATCACTAGCCAATTATGCCAAGACTTGAAACTAGATTTGTCATTGTTCCAAATCTAGTTATATTTATTATAAAATTACACATGATGAATGCAAAATCCCCTTAGGAACAAACCTAATCATTTTATAACTAAACTAAAATGAATTTTTAAATTATACCTATGATTAGATTTGAACTTGGTGGATGGACAACATGCATGTTCAAGGAAGTTTCATGTGCTAATCCAACATTCTTGCAAACATGTTATATTAACCCGACTTATTAATATATTAATTCTAATCCTTTTTCATTTTCAAGAAGGAATCTATAGTGGAATAGTTTAAGGTTTAGGGGAATATGAAAATAAAAAGTAATCAAAATAACAAATAGTAGTTGCGTGCAAGGTCCATGACACCATTTCCCAAAATTATTTAAAAAAAACCTTAAGAATAGAAAAACTTTGAGTAATATATAATTGATTAAATGATTAACATTTCAATCATGAACATCAAAAGTTAAGGTTATTGTATTCAAGTTGAGGGTAATTGCACTCCAATGAAGGTGCACTTATCATATGTAGGTCTATTTAAAAGTCAAAGTTTTGTGAAAAAATAAATAATTGATTAATAATTCCAAGGTTGTTTGCAAATTATCCACTGATACAACCTTCCAACATGTAATCATAAAAGATGGTTGGAATGCATTAAATTCCCATTTGTGCCAATTGAAGCTAACCATGTAATTGCCACTTTAAATAACAATGGGTTTTGATGGGATGCCATTTTTTGTGAACCCACAAATATTCATCCATAAAGCTTGAATGAATACATATATTATCTATGATAAACTCATTGATGCTATTGCATAATGTTAGGGTTTAGGTGAACACATAAAATTTTGCTTTAGCACCAAGTTTTCCACCATGGCCATACTTGTTTTAACTTTGTGATTACATTTTTTACACTTGTTAGTTAGTCAATCATGTTTTTCGTGTTGTGTCCTTCCTAGTATGGCACAAGCATGTCCCACTGGTCTCCATCCATGCTAAAAGGGCATCCAACATGCATTTCATTTTTATACATTTTTTTAGGTGAGATATTTCCATCTTCATGAATTGGTTCACACAATCCCTAAAGTTGCATGCATTCAACTTGTTACTAAGATATTCAAATTGTGTGTCAAACTTACTACGAAGTTTAACCATGTCCATGTAGTTTTGGCCATTGATTTTGACAATAACCATATTTAGGCAATGGGGAACAAAACCTTGCATTGCATTGTCTCATTCGTTTTTACCCTTATATAAGCCCCATTAATTTTACCATGTTTTGTCACCTCCATTTTGTGAGGTGAAAACCCTTTGATTCTTTCACTATTTTGCTTCAAATTTTGTGGTCTTCTTTGAGGATCGTTGTTGTGACCTATTGTTAGCCTTCAATGTGATAGATGGTTTTGGCACCTCCTTCGTAGGTGCAAGCATTTCTACCCCTTGAACATTAGTTTCACTAACATGAAACTTGCCACCCCATCCACCTTGCATGGAACCCCTATAACACAAAGTAGGCTCATCATAGTTTGCATGACCATTGTGGTGCATTCTCATCCCTTGACAACAACTATGCATTTATCCAAGGTGCTTGCAATGCCCAAGTGGTGGTGCACAATTTGATTACCCCCCTACCCATCGTGTATCATGCCCGCAATGCCCAAGTGGTGGTGGGAAGTTTGATTTGCTTCCTATGCATAAACTATCATGCCCACAATGCCTAGCTGGCAACACACACAATGTTTGTATGCTAGTAGTTGATTTTCATTATGCATCACCATATCCTAAACATGGGTCACCTTTTGCATTAAGATGTTGTGCATTTATTTAGTGTGTAATGTTTTTTTCCACCTTCCATTGACCACATTGTGAAGAACTAGTTGTACAAAATTTCTTTGAAGATATTTTTGGCTCTTAATCAACCCCATGATGCCATGTCAAGAATTTGAAAACATGTTTTACCCTATATATACATGACTTGCATGAATTTTACCATTTGAACCCACTTGTTTTTTTAACCTTGCAAAATTTTCACATAATATTCAATCTTATTTTGAAGAAAATTCTTGTTAAAGTTTTTTTATGATAATTTTTTAAATAAAACGCTTTCAACAAATAGGCCTCTGCAACATTAAAAGGACCGATTTACTATCAACACTATTTGGAACCTTTAAACATGGGGAATTTGTAACATTCTTATATAGATAAATTAGATTTTTAGTTGGATGTTTCGATTATGCACAATTGCAGATTGTGTTGAGTTTTTGTCAAGGTATTTTTTCTACCTCCATGAAATTTACAACATGTTCCCTCGACTATTCACCATTTGTTTAATACTTGGAACGAAAAAAAAACATTTTCATTAAATATTTATAATTAAAATGGCATGTTCAATTGAGGTGAGATGATCCATTAATTCAACTTCAATGATAATGATGTATTCACTCAACACAATATGGAATTAAATTTCGTGCATCATAATCCATGTCAAAATGTTAAACATTAATCATTGGATCTAGATGAGTCATAAGGGACATATTTGCATCTTTTTAACATTTGTAGGTAAATAAATTTGCAAATATCTTCAACAACATTTTTATGTGCTTTTAGAATGCACATTCATTTTTCTAATCTCATGTTTCGTTCTTTGTGTCTATTTTTTAGAAACTTCATTTTCTTTTTCATTAAGTTTGATTGTGACATAAAATCTTTTGCAAGTGTACATTGTTTTGGTAGTATTTTTGTTCATTTTTGAAAATAGAATACAACCTTGATATGAAGGTTTTTAGTTTCATTGACCTATACCCATTATAGGAAACCAATGAAATTATTAAATAAATTGTAATATATAAGTTATTACCCAATGTGTAAATGTCGATGGTCCTTGAACAAGCAGGACAATGTCACTTTTGTTCATATTATGGAAATGTCATTTGTTCAATTCTTTTTTACCTATTCAACATTTTTTTAAAAAATAAATTTTCTTTGTAGATTTTTTAATTATCCTTATAAGCATGCAAACATTTTCATTTGCATGAAAATGATCATTATTTATTTATTGCTTCTCTAATCTAATGAACTTATTACATGCTACTTATTTATGTTTTTTTTTTTCAAAATTTTATGACAAAAGAAAAGATTTATTTTTCTATGTCTTATGTGAGTGTTATGATGTGTATGCATATAAGTATCTTCCTTTGACTTGAAAGGTCACATGATAGATGATCACATATAATCACCCTTTAATGCATTCCATTGGGAGGTGAATGTTTATCACAATCTTCTAATAGTGATATAAAAGTTCAATTCAAGGCTTCTTAAGAGGTTGGAAGTAAATCACTTTTAAAGTTATTGTTGAAATTATGAAAATTCAAAACTCTATCAACAAGTAGCCCAACCTAACAAAATATTTGCTAGTCATACAAAAAAATCATTCAAGCTATAAAAAAACGAAGGTTCATCAAAGGTTTGGTTGTTGCAACATAATTTTTCACGAGCAAAAGATTTGTTAAAGATTATGAAGGAAACAGATTTCGATGTTTTGAATTCAAACAATTTTTGGATTGTGTATGATACATGGAAATCAAGAAATATATCGAATTGCCATGTCAACTTGTCCAAGTTATTAACTCGAAGTGACACATGTTAGTTGAAGTTCGAGTGTTCACACTTCAAATTTTCGTTTAATCCATCTACTGGTGTCAATCATGGTAGAAGACCTATAACATATTTACATAGATTCATTGTGAATTGTTTGATAGTTGAAAATGTTATCAAAGATGTTATGGAAACATTCATTGGGTTTGATGGGCACATTGATATATTTGAGAAATAATTTTTTAAATATGTTTCGATTAAATGTTCCATATTTTATGACATTAACTTACATTTCAATCAACATCTTGATATTCGATGTTTAGAATTTTGAAATGGAGAATCTTTTACGGATGTAAGGGCTACTCATTTAAGCTTCAAATCATGGGTTTATTACAATATAGAATTGCTGAATTGCTATGAATTTTTGAACAATGACATGGAACATATTAATAAAGGTGATTACAAAGTTGCGCAAGTTATATTAACACTACACCAAGTAAGAATTTCAAGGTTGCAAAACATATCCTATAACCTAATTATTTAAATGCACCTCATGAAATTCATTTGCGATTAGCGGTTCAACATTCATCTTTGCTTGTGAAATTGAACACTAAAAAATTGTCACTTTTAGAATCCAGTCATATATATTAAAAAATTCACATTCATTTTAAGCCCAAAGAGTTATGTAAATTATAAATTATTAAGTATAACGTCAACCTTTGTCTTGAGTGTTTCCTTTAAGGACCTATTTGGTGAAACATATTTTTGATCAGTGATCCTTGCTTAATATAAAGAAAGAATTAATTAAACAAATAACAAATTATTGTGAAAAAAAAGAACATGGTTGGATTCTACCATGTTTAAAATGAAATTATATAAGTTTTTTAAATTAATAATTTAAAAGGGAAAAATAATATCGTGGTGAATTTTCAACTTTTTATTTGTTTTACAATTGATGTATTTTGAAGGTTTAATATTGGGTTTTTATATGAATTCATGTTTGAAAAATTCATAACATGTTTTTTTAAAAATAAATTATCCTTGTAATAATAAATAAAATTTAAAAAATTTGACATGCATGAAGACAATGGTTCCTATATATGCAAATGCACATGATTATCATCTTCTTTGGAAATAAAAGGATTATTTATGTCAAGTAAACATGATAGTTCGATACATTTCTAAATCTTTTATGTAAAATGTTATGAAAGATTAAATGTTAAACTTTTAAAAAACGGAAGGTCCATTTTTATGAAATCTTACGTTGATATAAATGTTGTGGTCATAAAAATTTAGAAGTCATGTTTTCAAATTGTAAGCATTACTTATAAAGCTTTAATTGCAAGGTGGAATTGATGCTTTACACCAAAAGGTAAAATAGACTTTTGGTTTTGAAAATGAAAAAAAATTATATTTGTTAAAGTAAAATTTAAAGGTGTTGAAAAATGTAATAATAAATCATTTAAAAAAAAACTTAATTTTGAAAAAACGTGAATAAGGTTTTCACTTTATTCATAAAAGAAGAAGATGAATATGTTTTTTTGCAAAAAAGATGTTAAACTAACACATATAAGGAAGCAATATCATGAAGAAAAAAAATTCTCTTGTAGACTTAATGGTTGGAATTTCTAATAAATTTAAGTCATTAAAAGTTTTGAAGGAGCAAATGAAATGCTTGAAGAAAAGATGACAATTAGACTTTCAATTAGAAGAAAAATAAGAATGACAAATTCAAGCATGGTTTACAAACATGATTGAATTGTCACATCAATTTTAAATATGATTTTTAATTTGTATACATTCTTTTCTAACATAATACTTTCTTTTTTTTTGAATGGTAATCAATATGGAAATTATGATTTTCAATTTTTAAAAAAGAACTTTTAATTTATTTTTAAAAATAACATGAAACAAAAAAATTATTTTGAAATGAACTTCATAACCGTGTTGGGCAGAAAAACAAAATAATTTATAAAAAATATAGAAAAGAAAAGAATATAAAAGACAAAAGACACACCGAAAAATCCAAACATAAAAACCAAACCAATTTGAGCATCAAAACCCAAACACTAATTTGATAACCATAATTTAACTAGCATGCCATCTATGTTTTGTTTTTTCTCGAAGACTCAAATTTTGGCTTAAATTGTTGCAACTCTCTAATTTGGCCATTGTTATTGCTATATAAATTGGCATATATTCATGTCATGTTAATACCCATCTATTAATGAAGATTTGAATCCAACCTTGGTAAGACTATCTTTTCACACACCTCAAGTTTGTTAAGTGGTAGCAATGACAAAATATTCATCGATCCCCATTCTAGCAATAGAATGCAAATACTTAAGGCACATTTCATAACTCCTCATAATTGATCAAAGGGTAAATGTTATAGGATAAAGAATAAGAAAAGTTCGACCTTTCAAATTAAACTTTCAATCATCTCAATTATAATGATGAATAATTAAAACTAATATATGGGGGAATTTTTGGATTCTTTCATATGGTCGTCCATGGACCATTTCAAAATAACTTAAAAAATAACTTCCTCATTTTCAAACCTAGTTATTTCATTTTTTAAAAAAATAATTGCTTCATTTTCCTATTAATTTTTTAATAACTAGCTTTCACCTTTCCTAATAACTACTTCCATTTTATAAATATTTCACTCTTT
>Ga0209611_10006829_pt1 | contig 18508 bp, 8 predicted proteins | sample S1TSphgellanicum_3_FD_187693 | JGI IMG/M metagenome (GOLD analysis project Ga0209611, IMG submission 187693) | Host-associated microbial communities from peat moss isolated from Minnesota, USA - S1T2_Fc - Sphagnum magellanicum MG (SPAdes) (version 2) | ecosystem: Host-associated > Plants > Peat... | reverse complement strand
CACAAAAGAAAAAAAAAAAAAAAATACCAATTTAATTTATAGATTCAAAGCAAACAAAATCAAATGCCATTTCATGAAATTGGATATCAGCTTACAGGATTTGCAAAATTTTATTATGACCAAGGTTGATCCATTGGAGAATATGAGCAAGAATAAAAGGAAAGGTAAAGTGAAATCAAAATTGGGGGTTGAAACTACTTCAAGGACCAATTTAGGTGAGAGAGTTGATTTGGTCCCTTATTTTTTCCATGTGTATTGTAATCATCTCTTGTTTCATCACCAATTTTGTTGAAACTAGGTCCAAATACCCCAATTTGAAATATTTGGGCTTTGCATTATTAGTGATGATGATTAAAGTATTTTGTGTGGACATAATGATTTTGTTGCAATCAATTTTTTCTTTTCAAAAAATAAAATTTTGTAAATTTCATTGCATATCATTTTGTTCCATTAATATTTGTTTACATTTTTTATTTGCTAGGCAAAATGCTAATGGAGTTCGATTCACTAGAAAAGTTCACAACAAGATACAAATAGACCCAAAAAAAAACCATTGAAAGGGCGTAAGACAATTAACAAGACACAAATAGATAGAAACATTGAAAAGGTGCAAGACAAACAACAAAATACAAACAGAGAAAAGAAAAAAATGATTCCGAAATAGAATTTGATCTATGATGAATTATAATTCGAAATGACTTTGTAATTGGCATGATGAAGATCACCAAAATAGTCATCTAGGTGCAAGCAAAATATTTTATACAATACTTGTTACCTTGTTTTCTATTTAAAAACAAGAAAAAACATTTTTTAAAACTTTTAACCTTCTTTTAGCATTTCTAAACAAATGAAGCTTTTAGTTTTTTCATTAACATTTCTAACTTCTTTCTAGCTTCTTAAAGAATTTTATGTCATATCATTTGGATTTGAAAAAGTACCCCAAAAATATCCCCAACAATTACGTCATTCTTCACAATTACGTCATTGGGGATGATTTTAATTATGAAAACAAACTCCATTGATCAAAAAACTAATATTAAAATGTTCACCACATCAATATTGAGGTGCATGAAAAAACAACCAAATACTTGCGAAAACAGTTCACCTACTTTCAAGTACTTGAATTTTATTATTCAAAGTGCCACAAATTTTAAGTCCAATTCAAATGGTTGTAAGTAGTTTAAAAACACATGATTACAACAATTTAACTTTTGAAGTCCATGCAAACAAAAGTTAAGAAATAATATACCCAAAAATAATATTATTACCTCCATAAGATCATCTACTTGTTAATCCTTTTATTGAAAGACCTTCGTATTTTGTTCCTTACGCTATTTTTTGAATATACTTTACCATACCATATATTAAACCAATTCCGATGAAACATTGTCATTGGAATTTTATGAATAACACAATAATGTGTGATATAATTGGCTTTTTATTATTTTCATTGGTGATTTTTACCTTGGTCAATTGATCTTATCATAAATATGTAAAGTGGACATGAAAGAAGGAATGAGAAAGATTAAGATATATATCTTATTGTTGCTTTTCCAAAACAATTGTAACCTTTACATTAAGAAGGTCTAACTTTTAAAAACAAAAGCATGATTAAAAGATTGGGTGATTTTAGCTACAAAGCACAAAAGACTACCTATTTTTATATGGTCTAATATAATAGTTTTGTTTAGACTTTATAATAATCATAAAAGTTAAATTAAGGCGTCTTATATAACCCTAATCTCATATTCTTTACATTCAACCCTCTAATTATGGTAAGACAAATTTTGTGTTTTCTTCTAACTATTATGCATTTGTGTATGTAACCAAAGATTTTAGTAAGGTCTTCTAATTTTTAGAAGTCTTTTCTATTCTTTCCATGTTTGTAGGTATAAGGAGTTAAGTATTACCTCCATATCAAGTTTGAGATATGTTTCTCTCATCAATTTCATACAATGTTCTTTTTTTTTCTTGGTAAACTTTCTATAAGAATGTGTGTGACTATATTTTGGGAATTGCAATATTCAAATTTAATTTCTTTTTGCGAGCATTTTTTTTAATGAAATGAGCTTGAGCTTTATTGTTTGTTTCTTGTATGCAATTTAGGGTTTCCAATGAGAATTATTGCACTTTGATTATCTAAGTGGTTATAGAGTTTTTTTGTGCTTATCATATGAGCTTGGTAGTAGCCTCTTATCCATTGTGCTTTTCTTGAAGTTCAAAATGAAACCATGTATTTCAATTTTGTGCTCGACACAACCATTGCCTTTTCCCACCTTATGACTTCATTAACAAAGGAGTTACCTATTGTAGGCCTCTTCATGTCAATGTCTCCTACCCAATAGCATTAGAATAGTCTTGCAAGACTAGAGGCCTATTTGTCTTTCTATACATTAGTCTTCTTCATATTGGTCCTCTCATATATCTTATATTCTTCATTAAATCAACATTTTTTTTGGTAGTATTGCATCATCAACATAGACATAATTATCAAACCCTTTCCTTTAAACTTTATGCGGATATTTGAACTGGATTCATTGTCGTGTTAAAGACCATAAATAAACCCAATTATTGATGAATCATCATTCATGGGACAACTACATTAAACCATATATAAGGTTTTTTCAACTTGCATTAACTTGGGACTTTTTTGGTTTTAAAGAGGCCTTTCTAGAGCCTCCATGTAGATCTATTCATTCAGTAATTTCACTATAAAATGACCAACACCTACCCACTTCATTGTTCAAAAGAAAAAGAATTGGCTACTCAAGTTAACATGACAAAATATGATTAGTCATCAGGGGTGAAAATTTTAAAACCCATGATTAACAAGCTAACATGACAATTTTTTAAATTGTTATGACCCAAAATAATGCTACATTATACTAGTTGTGTAAAGGTGTATATCAATCATTTTTAGATCATTTCAATTCATTTTAAAACAAAAAAAAACAATGAAAACTAGTGGTTACAATGTTTTAATATTGTTTATTTTTTAAAATCATTATATTCATTTCAAACTTATTCAAATGTTCTCACACTACTACCAAAGTGGGGTATAATTTACTAGTTTAAATCACTATGGAACCTTAAAAGTGAAATAATTTCATTGCATTTTACTAATTTCACTTAATGAAAGTTATTTCACTATAATATCACTATGTAAACATCATGTTTCATTACTAGTTAACATAATTCACTATTACAATTTACTATAGCAAATAGGTTTATTTTTATGTTTTTAAAAATACTTTATTTATGCTAGTTTATGATATACCCTATATTATTTCAAGTTAGTTTAATTATTCTAATTTATATTTTATGTTATTATAGGCTATTATAAATTATTGTACCTTTAATTATTATATGTTATTTTACCTTAAAGTATCTTAATTAGTTTATTATAAACTTTTAAATTATTTTAGATTAATATATGTTATTTCAAATTATACTTTAAATTATTCAAGGTCATTTTACTTTATGTTATTATAAATTATTTTATCCTAAGCATAATAAATTTAAAATAAACTAAAACAAAATATAATGACCTAAGGTAAAAATAACTTAGAATAGAAAATAATATCCTATGAAAAATAATTTTAAATACCCTACAATACAATAACTACTAGTAGCCTATGATATTATAACATAGAATATTAAACAATAATTTATAATACAATAATCACCAATACTTGTAATATAACATATAATAACCAACAATAACTTATAATACAATAACCATTAATAACCATTAATAAAATAACCATTAATAACCACCAATAAAATAACCATTAATGGCTTACAATGAAATAATCACTAATAGCCATTAATAGAATAGCCACCAATAGCCATTAATATATTAATCACAAATAGCCATTAATAGAATAGCCATCAGTAGCCATTAATATAATAGCCAATAGTAGCCATTAATAGAATAGCCACCAATAGCCATTAATAGAATAGCCACCAATAGCCATTAATAGAATAGCCATCAGTAGCCATTACTAGAATAACCACTAGTAGCCATTAATATAATAGCCACCAATAGCCATTAATAGAATAACCACCAGTAGGCACCAATAGAATAACCACACATAGCCACTAATAGAATAACTATTAATAGCCATTAATAAAATAACCACCAATAATTATTAATAAAATAACCATTTAAAAACATTAATAGCCACAAATAGAATAGGTACCAATAACCATTAATAACCACCAATAGCACTAATAAAATAACAACCAATAGCCATATATTATAATTGCTTAGGATTACCAAAAATAATCTAAGGTGAAATAATTTATAATAAACAAAAATAACTTAAGGTGAAATAACTTTTAGTATCCACAAGTAACTTATAATATTTACAAGTAGTCTATATTGAAATAATTTACAATAGCCAAAAATAACATAGAATAGATAAAAAAACTTACAATAGCTGAAAATAGCTTAAGGTGAAATAAGTTAAAATAACCAAAAGTAATTTATAATAATTGTAAATAATCTAAATTGAAATAATCTACAATAGCCAAAAATAACATAGAATAGCCAAAAAATTTACAATAATTGAAAATAACCTAAGGTGAAATAAGTTAAAATAGCCAAAAGTAATTTATAATAACTACAAGTAGTCTAAATTGAAATAATCTACAATAACCAAAAATAACATAAAATAACCAAAAATAACTTACAATAGCTAAAATAAGCCTAAGGTGAAATAAGTGAAAATAGTTTTTAAAACTTAAAATTACCAAAAGTAACCTAGGGTGAAATAACCAAAAATAACCAAAAGTAATTGAGAATAGCCATAAATAGCCATAAATAATGTAGGGTGAAATAATTTCAATTAATGAAAAATAGTCATATAATAATTGAAAGTAACTTAACATAGGTAGTATTATTATATTAACAAAAAAAAATCCATTTATTAAACTTTTTTTTTTCAAAAGAATGATCATTGAAATGTTATTGAATAATGATATTCAACTTTTTTTTTGTTCAAATGATTTTAAACTTTCAAAAGGAAATAAATGTAATTATGTACATTATTGAATTTTTTTAAAAAGTAAACTCGAATCATTTCATTTGAACAAAATCTCAATAAAATATGAATTTTCAAAGTTTATGTTTTTGTAATGTTTAAAATGAAGTATTGGATAAATAGTTTGTAACGTTGTGTATTATCACAACAAGTGGGGTGGCTTGATTGTAAGGGCATTTGTCCCCATTCCAAAGGTCAAGGGATCAAGTTCATGGGTGGTGTTGTGTGTGGTCAACAATGGTATGTTGATTGAATATTTTTCCTATCGAATTTTTAAGCTAAATTCCTAGGTTGATTACATGGCCTACCTACCTACCTAGGCTAGGTTTTTAACCTAGCAGTAAATATTGACACATGTCAATAATAATAGGCTTTAAAAATCATGAAATTATTAATAATATTTATATTAAATAATTATAATTTAATTAATTTCCATATTAGTTAGTTAATTAACTAGCAAGTGAATGGTTTAGTAAATTTGTATTTCATTTGATAGTAACCTTATTTCACTAGGTACTAGTGAAACAAGTCATTGTCCGTAGTAACCGGTCCCTGTTCATTAGGGGGTTAAACAATTTCACTAGGTAAAAATGTTTAAATTCACTAAAAACTCGAGTGATACCCAGAGTGAACTGGGACGCATTTCCTAATAGTGTCATAATATAATTAAAACATTATTGAATAAGTAAACTAAACATTTTTATTAACATTAAGTCAATATGTCACTTCAAAAGGTGTAAAATTAAAATTTTGTTACACAAGTTGGTCATTTTATTGTGAACTTACCCCCATGAAGTTGACCATTAATTAAGGTTTTTTTTACATCCATTTGTTGAATGTCCAAACCATGATGTTATTGCAAAGGCTAGTAACGTTCTAATTGAAGTGAAATTCACAAGGGATTTTTATAGTCAATTCCCTCTTATTGAGTACATAGCATTTTGCAATTAATTTTGCTTTATATATAACCATTGTACCATTGGAATTTCAATTTTTCATTTTATTGCATTTTTCCAACTATTCATTTTAGCTTCTATGAATGTTTCTTGCATAGATCTCATGGATAGGTTTGAGTAAGTAGTCTATTTTTCATCTTTTTTAGATGTATAATTTTTTTCCATTTAATTAACATTGAAGGTGGTTGTTTTTGTCTTACCTCCCTCCTAGGACTTTTAGTGGGTCCTTCTACATTTCCAAAACAAGTTTTATGGAAAGTGTATAGAACCAATGATTGTTGTATTAGAGTCTACAATTGGTTTTATGCTTCACATTCTCCCCCTTTACCAACACCAAGTTCTTGTTTGGCTTGAAGAACAAAGGGGGATAGAACCCACTTGTGTAATTTGTGAATTACTAGGGTTTGGAACTAGGCTATCGGTGACATTTGGATCATTTTCCTACATTTGAAATGGTGTTCGATGCATTACATGTTATTCATGAAGTTGAAAAACTCCTTTTTGGGGAGGTTTTTCATGAGAAGATTGTTTGAAGAAGGATGGATCCAATTGGAATGTGTTTTTCTCAATGAAGTCATCTTTTCTTTCTCTTTCAACTACTATGTTTGTCACTTTACCAACTTCCTAAAAAATGATATTTCTATTATGATCTAATTATTTTATTGGATTTTCTCAAAATCTTGTAGCCTTTCTTTTTACATTGTATCAAAGATAAAGCATTATTCGAACTTGTATTATAATTTTTAGAAAAGTTTCCTGTGGATCTAAAAGCAAAAACAATGCAACCAAACATTTTCAAGTGTGAATCATTTGGTTTATACTTAATACCATGTTCATATTTCATATAGAGACAAATTGGCTATTGTTTATTAGGTTGTTAATTTTGAAGGTATGTAGTTATGAGCAATGCATCTAGGCCTCAAAAACTGCCCATCAATACAATTGAAAGTAACATGTTTAAGACAACTTCTTCATTGCACGAGCATTTTTTTTTTCCTTTGAAACACCATTTTGTTGTGATATATATGGAAGAAAAAATCATCTTAAATTTTCATTGACTTGATAGAACTCAATGAAATCAATGGATTTATCTTTGCCTTTGTTCTCAATTTTTTAATCTTCCCATTTGATTTTCAACCATACCTTTTTATTTTTCAAATGTGGAAAAGACTTTAGATTTGTTTCGTAACAAAAAAATCAAATTATAGTATGCATATTGTCAATGTATATGATGAAGTACATGTTTAGCTCATGTGAATGATTATTTGCATTTGACAACATATGTTCAAGTCATGTACCAAGCTTAAGGAGAACATTCAATGTTAATATTTGACACTACATGTGTCAAATTATATTTTCTTTGGGGGGTATTATGTGAGGGAGCATTATTTTTTCTCACACTATTATTGTTTAATTTTATAATATGCACTATTTAACTCACCCTAAACTTAATTTAAATTTCATTCATGCATTGAATTTTGTTACCATTTTTTTTTTTGAATTTTTAGTTTTAGTTCAAAGCCATGAAACATTTGGATGTTGTTCATCATAAGGATAAAATTTTTAGAAACATATTTTTCAATACATCTATTTCTTTACTATTTCTAACAAAACATAACATCTTTTCACTTACTATTTCCTTAAAAGGTGTAAAAAATAGGTGTGATTTGCCCTGCAATATGAACTTTTAAATTATGCACTCTCCATGATCCTATTAATTCAACCTACTAACAAATAATATCTAAAGTCTCTTTGTACATATATATTTTGTAATTTTTTTTAACACCTATTATTATCACATTACATTTTATATGAGTTTTATTTAAATTTTGAAAATAAAAATAAACACATTAATATAAAACTATTTGAATTAAAAAAATTATTTAAAGCACCAATAAGTGAGACCTTATATTTTTTCTCATGTAATTTTCCAATTCCAAAAAAAACATTTTCATTTGGGCACTAGATCAAAAGGTAAGCTTGTTCTTGTTGCTTTTTATTGTGAAATTGACTACCTATATTATTTTCTCACAACATTGTAAGATTTGATGTCAACCAAATCTAAATTTCCAATTACAATATCCTTGTGAATCATTGTTTGTAAGCATCCTTGGCCTATATGCCCCAACCTTTTATGCCGCAAATTTGCATTTGAATTTGAGCTTACAACATTTGCTAGAATCTCATTTGTCATGTTTGAGATTCCTAATTTGTACAAGTTGTTTTCCAATTTGTAGGTTGTAATTAAATGCCAATATTTGGAAAATAAACAACTCCCACCTTTTTTAATAAGCTCTTCTCCAAATTCTACAAATTGTTTGACTAAGAATAATTGTTTCTCAAAACTAGAACATGTATTACATCAAGCATTTCTCTTATTTGTCCATCAAGTTTGGGGGGGGGAGTTATGGGGGGAGGTTTATATTAAGATAGTATGTGAATATTAAAATTTTAGACTATAATAAGATGGGAAATTTTTAAGTTCCCTCACATAATACCCCCTAAACAATATTTTTTTATGCACATAGAAATCCCCAAGGAATACTAGTTTTGTTGTTTTGTTTTTATTTTACGATAGCAATCCTTTTGCACATGACTTTTGTTTTTGGCAATAAAAACATCATAGTTTTTTTTTCCCCATCCATGTTGGAACAAAACTAACCCTTCACCTTCTTTTGAAGTGCTTGACCTATTGTGTTATTTTATATAAATTTTTATGTTTAGTTCATGTGAATAATCAAATATTGAATTAGTTAGAGCATCTCAACTATTCTTGAGAATTTTTTTCTGTGGCAAGTATGTTAATATGTTCAAGTTTGCAATTTCATGTTGTGTTGTCCTCTTAGAGCATTCAAAAAAGTTTTATAACTTGTATCTACATATTCCTCAATAGTGATATCTCCATGTCTTTGTCGTCGATAGGTGATCTTGTCATTGACAATTGTTGAAAGCACTTTATATATAATGTTTACACTAAGAAGGTGTAACTTTATGAAGAGCTATGTCCTTTCAATAGACTTTGATCCAAAGCTTATGTACATAACCAATTATAAACATTAAGGTGTAAATGTAATTTCATGTTTTATAAAGATTTGTTAATAAAATTCCAAGTAAGATTTTGAAAGGACTCGACATAGAAGAGAGTGGAAGAAATGTCCATGATCACAATTCACACCTTCAGCTGGATTCACATTTGCAAGGTTTTGTAAGAAGTTTTTATTCCATTTAAACCTTTGTTGATTGGCTAAGGATCTAAGCAATAAATTGACCACTCTATTGTTCACACAAAGGAATATTTTTAAACAATGTAATGAGATTAATTTGTCATACATCTTTACAAGAAAGTTGTTTTTTGTGACTTGATTTATGATTAGGTTATTAGTCATGGAAAACATCTATGACTACATGACTATGTAGTCGAATAGGAAACATCATTTAAAACACCTAGTCACTAATGTGGCTTAGTCGCAAAACAATTTGCAGCTATGACTTTTGCGACTTTGAAGTCATGGAGGTCATCAATGCTTGATGAAATCCATAAATTATGGCCAATGGATATAACTCATTAAATATGAAATAAATATGTTTTCCACCCATGCCATGTAAACACGTGGCATGGAGACACATGGTATAAAGGTTGAAAACCTAGTTTATATGTTAGGAATGTAGGCCCTAGCCTACCTAGGAATGTAGGTTAACTTAATTAGCAAGTTAAGTTAGTTAAGCTAGTTCATTAAGTTACAAATGTGAGGACTTGAACCCCTCACCTTCACATTGAAGGAAGAATCCTTAACACCCATTTAACCATTGCACCACATGATTTTTATATGACAAGAATTGTCACCATATTGTTATAAACATTTTTTTTTAACCTACTTTATAAATGAAGTACTTAAGTATTTATGTAACAACTTAGAACCTACCTAATAACCTAGTAGGTACCTAGCTTGGTAGGTAATAGGTAAGTCATACCTAAAGGTAGTAATAAGTAAGTAGTAGGTAAGTATGTATATACTACCTACCTAGTAGGTTGGTAGGAAGGTGCCTAGTAGTAGGTACATACATAATACCAATCTAATAGGTAGGTAGGTACATACGTATTACTTATTTAGTTGGTAGGTAAGTAAGTACATACGTACATACGTACAACCTACTAGGTAGGTAGGTCGGTACATATTACTTACCTAGTATGTGGGTAGGTACCTAGTAGTAAGTTACATAGTAGGTAATTAAATAAGTATGTATGTACTACATAGTAAGTAGGTAGATAATAGGTAGTATTAATCCATAGGTACTAGCTACTTTATAGGTAGCTAATAAATAGCTAGTAGATAGCTAACACCTAGTTAAACTACTAACATAGGTAGGTTATTAACAAATGTGGTTAGGCATGTATTCACAAAATAGTCCTAATCTAGTCATAAAGTCATAATGCCATTACAATGTAGTCACAAATTTGAGTAAAAGTATATGATAAGAACATATGATTACATGACTAGAGTAGGACATTAGTCATAAATGTCTAAGTCATGAAAGACATGTTTTGGTGTTGTGCATTGAAATGTCTACAATTAGGGTGAAAATTTTGGACAATGTAAATGCATTCTACAAAATCATGACCTTCATGACCTTCCATCCATTGAAACAAATTAAATGCAACAAAATAATGAAGTTGATGTCCAAAACAATTGACCAAAATTCAAGCATTCTAAAAGACATGAAATTCAAAAAATGTGGAAAACATAGTCATGACAAAGAATAATATTAGAATTTCTTTGGGAATATAATTGGTGGGGGGGTGAAGGGGGGGTAGGATATTTTAATCCTTTGAAGTCAAGGGATCAAACTAACTCCACCCTAATTTGAAACCAAATCTAGAAAATATATAGATAATGATGTCTAAGGATGAATTACTCTCAAACATTTAACCCTAATGACATGTCAGTTGCCACCTAAGTTTTTATCCCTTTTGTATGAATGGGTAAGACTTAGGGTTAGTTTGTTCTCATTGTTTTTTTTTTACCACCTTAGTGTGAATCCACCTTTAAAGAGTTTGTTTTATTACCAACTTTATTTCTATGGTGGGTTGTATAGTTGAGAGGTCAACTTTGGAATGAATGGTTTTCCCATTTAATTTCAATGTTTCATGATTCATGGGGTTATGATGTGGAGCTTCAAGAATTTAATGAAATGTATATCTTTAAATTAGCATCCATAGAACACCATGAAGGATGGACAAATAGTGGTTGGAAAACAATTATTTGTTGGGTTTCAATTTTTGAGTTAACCATGGTGGTTTCCTCAGTTATTTCTTTTACTACCTACCTATTGGTTGTTAGTAGGTGGGTAGTAAAAACCAGTGTTGGGCGGTTTTCACATATACAATAACAATTGGTTTTCACATCCAATTTTCACAACCCAATTATTGAATTTTCCATTAATTAAAATCAATTTTAATAATTAATTAATAATTTAACTACTTCATCACAAAAAAAAAATAGCACCATGTGGAAAAAGTAATAGAAACAATCTAAAAAATAACAACAATAAAAGGGAAAAAAAATAGCAACATGAAAATAATAACAGCCTCATTTGAGAAGAACACAACACTAACTGATATAGGGACTCTAAGAGCAAGATCTAAGTTGTATGAAAGAACTTTCCCAATTTTCCAAAAAATATATATGTACAAATTTGAATTGGTTTTCATGACCAGTTTTCATTCATGTCAAAATTTGAGGTCAATTTTCAATTTGGTTTTCACATGTAAAGGTGTCAATCAATTTTCATTATGAAAGTTGGGTTGAAAACTAGGTTGAAAATCAAATGGGCATTAGAGAACCACCCAACATTGGCAAAAAAACCCCTACTTATGTGTAAAACATGTACTTACCAACGTTGGACGATTCTCGTTTTTTGTGAAAATCAATTGATTTTGGTTGTTACATGATGTTATGAAAACCTTATCAATTGTCTTATATATATATATATATGTTTGGGCCAGTGAAAATTTGCCAAGGTACAAGGTTCTTAATTTTTCTAAACTCACCTAATTCTTAGATGGGGCAATTCTCACATAGTCAATTTTCACAACTTGGTTATTAAATTTTCAAATTTTCTTACATTTCAAAAATGAGTAAAAATAAATGAAAATTTGTAAGTTGGAACAATTTTTTTAATGCAAATCTAAAACTCCATAACTTCACCCTTTGCTAGGCAAAAAGAACAACAACAGCATGTGAGATGAATAGTAGCATCAATGTGAGATGAATAACAACACAACAAATAAAAGTAACAACATCAAGACATGAACAATAACAACACCAACGAGCAAAAAGTAATAGCACCAATGTGCAAAGAACAACAACATCAGTGCACGAAGAGTAGCATCAATGTGAAAAAAGAAGCAACATCACACAGGACAAGCAAAAACACCAACACGAATAAAGCAACACAACATGAGACGAACAACAACACCACACGAAAAAAACATCAACAACGAAAGAAAAACAATAGCACCAACATGAAAAATTAACAATATCACACAAAAAGAGTGGCAGCTACTGTTTAGAAAATTGTAATCTAGCACAAAGACTCTACAAACCAGATGTAAGTTTTACGAGAGAACATGTTCGATTCTCCAAAAAATACATGTTAAAAATTTGAAACCAGTTCTCATGATCAACTTTCATTCATGTGAGAACTTGAGATTGATTCTCACTTCAGTTCTCACATGTAAAGGTGCCAATTCTCATTGTGAGAAGCAGGCTAAAAACCAGGTCAAAAACCACCCAATGTTGGTACTTACATAGTAACAACCTGTTTTCCTATCTATCTACCTTCACATAGGACCTCCTTACCTTTAAATTAATGGTTACCAAGGTGAAACCAAGTACTAACTCAATTGAAGTTCATCTACAACGAAGTCATTAATATAGCTACTTTACAATGTGAAGGTGAGCTTCACAATTTTTGAAGAGGCTTTATAATTTCAGAGTGGGCTTCATGATTTTGGTGTTGCACCTTGTAAAAGGTGCCTATAAGTAAAGGAAATTTCCAGTGGATCTTTCAATCAGGTAAACCCCTTGGTCTAGGGTCCAAATTAGGCCTGCTTTTGGCTACTAACGTGAGAGGGTAATGGCCCTTGACCGCAGGCACTCCCTCCAATTGTATCTTGATATACTTCCAGTGTCAAACAACCCACCCCTTCCAATCTTTTGTTTAGTCCCAATCAGTGACAAAATGCAACAAATTTGATGAAAATAATCATGGCAAACAGAGCAACTATGGACATTATTAATCGCACAAATTCAGTTCCTCAAACACACCAGAATAGATTAATTTCAGACATACATTCTTCATTAACTCTCAATTTTTCCTCTCATTTGTTCTTTATTGTTGTTGTAGTGTTTTTTTTCCTCGCAGTAAAGAGTTTGAGAGGTTTTTAATGAAATTGTCGGTGTTCACCACTTGGACGGTTATTTGAAATGGCACCAAATGACTGGTAGTTCTGGCGGCAGTTCTTTAGTATACGTAATCTTGGCCTGGTTCTCAAAAATCAAAGAGCTGGTTTTGATAGATAACAGCAGTTCTCAAAAAATCTAAGAACTTGTGAAATAACATGTTATAAAACTTCCAATCCTTTGGATGGTTATTTAATGAAAATCATCAATTCTTTCCAAAAAAAAAACTGGAACTGAAGGTTGTTCTATATTTAAATTTTCAAAAGACCAGAACTAACACTTGTGTTGACTTCCGTTTCCAAAATCAGCAAATTTGCTGAGGACTTCAGCGCCAGTATTGAGGAAACTGATAACAGAACTTAGTTGAAGTTTTCTCAACCTCAGCCAAATTCAAAAACTCGAAAAGACACTGTCCCCATTACCTCCTAGTGTTGTTGGGTGGGTAAATATGATTTTTTGAACAGCCCAGGCAACTCCATATAATATAGGCTTCAAAATCCCTAAACCCTAATCACCACCCAACAGTGTTGTGCACCCAAGCATGAGAAGAAGACACACCACATTGGGTTGTTCAGAAAATTCAGAAAATTTGTTTTGCATTGATTGATGCAGAACATTCAAGCTTCCTCATTCAGAAATTCTTTCAAACGCCCCACCCAATCCAGAATTTGTAGAAAACAATCTCCAGGAAACGAATGCATCCACAAGAGCCAGAAGATCCAGTCCAACATTGAATCTCTCTCTCTCTCTCTCCTTTCCCTGGGATGTTTTCAAGGTCCTTATGCCTACAACCATGATTTTGCTTCTAGCCAAGAGAATGGCATAGGATGTGAAAGAAATTGAAAGAGAAACTCACCAGCTTAGTATGTGGGTGCGTCCCACTCAGGAAGCTGCCAGACTGAACGTTCTGATTGTCATCATCCCCAAAAGAATGATGAAGAAACCAGTCTATGATGGAGCTGAGCATTTTGTTTTTTGAAATGCCTTGCCATTTGCAAAGGACGGATTTTGATTGATAAAGTCACATCTAGATACACTGAAAATTTTCTGCTGGTGCTTTTATGTATAAGTGCTCTCTGCTGGTTCATGGCCAGGTAGGGGGACACAACATCCCACTGGCTCCACATTTTGGGAATCTTCCTCACCATTGGCCATTACCCACCATAAAGAATGAGGCGAACCTGTATCATACATCAGAGTTTTTTTTGCACCAGCAAAACTTCGCACAAATGTGAAAAATAAAAATGAAAAGGGATTATCATGTTTCATATTCTTTTTCTTTTGTCAATAAATTGCAGATTTCAGGAAAAAAATCGTCACTTTTTCACTTGGATTTAAGATGGGGGCCTTTTTCCTATGAGATTTTTGTGTGTTGTGCGTTAGTTTAGTTGCTTGATTAGTTTTCAATTAGTTAAGGATAGTTTAGGTTTGCATAGTTATTTGGGTTTTATCTTGAACTAGTTTAGATGTGAATAAGGTTTTAAATATTTTTGCTCATGGGATAGAACTTAAAATTGTATGGTCTCAAATCACTTTTGTTGATTTGAAATTTAAGAACACACAATTTTAGTTTGTCTTGTGTTATGCAAGTTTAGTCTGCATAGTTTTTGTTGGGTTTTGTTTTGTGGTTCTACGTTTGGATTCATGCTTGTCGCAAGTGAATCATATATTTTAGATTGGATATGGTGTATTATTCAAAATATTTTTATGTTATGTGTTGTATGTTGTGGTTAGAGTGATGGTGGTGCTAACATGGAAGTGCATGAAATTTGCAATTTGTACAAACATGTTGTCATTTAATTGTAAACTCCTTGTAGGGATGCTCACATCACATTTCTTTAACTAGTGAATTTTGCCAATTTTTGAACTATAAAAAATGATTTTAACCTACTCAACGGTTGTTTCATGAAAAAAAATAATCCGAATTCACCAGATTTTTATGATAAGTTCTAATATGTAGCCAAGAATATTTTTTAAAAAAAAATTCCTACTTTTAGATCAAATATGTAACAGATTTGGCTAAATTATTTTTTGGATGGTTGCCACTTTGATTACATCACAAAATCCTTAAAACAAACTCAAGTTCACATATGAAGAAACATTAGAAATTTGGGGGAAAAAACATTGCCCTACACCCATTATTTAGGAGCAAAAATAAACTCACACTTCATAAGTAAACAAAAGTAGGCATACAATCCTTCCTCTTTTGTAGGAAGCATACCTTGTCATTAAGGTTTGATGCTAATTAATTTTCAAAAGGCAAAGTTGAAAAGAAAAAAAATTCAAAAATAATAATGCCTAAAAAAAATATACAATCAAATTCCCAACCTCCTAGTTGTTCATTATTGTCCCTACCACTATTTATTGCAATGTGATATTGCACCGTGTGTTTTTGTTCTTTACTTTAAAAAAATTGGAATGCTAAAAATAGGGTCATGAAACCTTTTTTTATTTCCTTTTTAATGTTTTTTGGAACTTGTGGGGGAAACGTCGTGTGTGTTGTTGGGTGCAGGCAAGGGCAACAAAAAAAACTACAACAAACATAGCAAAGAAAGCTTGAAGAACTAAGATGTCAACTTGAAATAACTAAATAAGCCCCATTTTGATCCCAGGATATACTAACCATGCAACCAATTGAAATAACTTCTGATGAGGTGGTGGTGGAAGAACCAAATCATGTTGCGACAACAAATGAGATAATTTGTATAATGGTAGATGATCAAGTTGGTGCAAGTGTTCCAATCAAAAAACCAATCCATGTTGGAACACATGAGTCACCCCTTGATTTAGTGGAAGATCTAATACATATTGCAACAAATGGATCGAATCCTCTTGCAATAAAAGACTAGGTGAAACAAATGCCACATGTAATTTTTGTCCTTTTTCCAAGTGATCAATTGAGCACTACATTTCATTCATTGCCCCATTTACCTTCTCCATCTAATGGAAAAGGTAAGTGGGGTATTTTTTTCCCTAATTTAAGTTGCAATACCTTAATGCTTTAGAATCTTTCTTTTAATGTTAGGCTTAGCAAACTTTGATGAAGCGGTGTTTCATGTTATGAACATAGTATTACCAAGTTGGGTTTTCCTTTTTCAACCCTTACCCTCAATGGAAATACCCTCATTTTGTAGATCTTGTTATTTTATCTGGTTTTTGTATATGGTTGTTTCAGAATCAGTTGGGACACCTAAGGTTGCCAAGGAAGGGGTGGCATGGGCTAAAATTACATGCATATTTGTTTACAAGGTTGGTGTTTATGATACATCTTATGTAGCTAGATACTTGTTTGTGACACATTTGGGTTGCAAAACATGATCTTGCCATAGATTGGGAACCAAGTAAGTCAACTCATCCATCTACTTAGTAAGGTGTTGGCAAGCTACAATCTACACAATTTGTGACTAATTTGGAATTACATATAGTATCAAAAGTAGGAACATGTAAGATTTCACTCACTTTGAATAATTTTAAAGATCACATATAAATGATTTGGGCTTCAAAATTAAAAGAAGTCACAAAAATTATGAATATGAAATTGAAACATAATTGTACATTTGTGTAAATGTTCACCAATAATTTAATAAAGGTTTTTTAAAAACCCTTATTTGACAACAATTTTCCATTTTAAAAAAAAATTCAAAACTTCATCCTACTTTTGTCAAATGGTTAAAAAAACACTTAGCCCAAGTAAATTTTCAATGGAAGAACATTTTCCAAGCAAAAAAATCATAATCATCAACATTTCTTACCATAATGTATTAATGAACATTTAAAAATCATCTGATCTAAATTCCATGACTTTGAGAAACATTGAAAACTTTGTGGGAAAGATTTTTTTTATGGTTTCTTTTATGTATGTGTAAAATTTCATGGAAAAATTATTATTAAATGTAGTATTTCTTAGTCCTTTTGTTGGAATTGCATAATTGTGACAAGGCTCTCCAAATCAAAATAATACTATGTTGGACTATTATATCATTCATATGTCTATTGATTTCACAACATAATGTTATATTGGGATATGAATCATCATCTCTTACAAAATTTTAATGAAAATTATTTTCCAAATTTCCACCATGATGCATGAAACTTGGATAGGTACCAGAAATTATCAAAATGTGATATTTTATTGTGTAGACCGTAACTTGCCAACACCTAGCATGAAAGGCCGAAGCACCAAGACTAAGCATCCATGAATGCACAACATCTTGAGCAACCCCCTTGCTAGGTTTCATTGTAATGAGCACAAGGTAATTTATTGAACTGTGTGCAAATGGGATATATTCCAAAGCAATGCATCACACGTTTCAGAGGTGCCAAAACCCACATAATTAATCAGGTTGGCTTCCTCTCACTTGTTCACTTTCCTTCAAATTCATGCATGGGGTGTGGGGTCCATCCTCCCCCCCCAATGTGATAACCAAGGTGGAGAAAGATGAAAATATTGTAGATTTGATATAGCAAGGTTGCATATACAAAGGTTTTTAGGAGTGCTTGGGATGCTCGAAATTTGAAGAGCACTTCCAATAAGATGGTGTACTAGAAGGAGATCAATCTAGTCACCACATACCATGAATCAGAAATGATCCATGGTCAATAAGTTCGAACACATGTCTTGATGGTTTTTCCATAATATTTGAGATTCACATTCCCTTGTATTCATTATTGTGTATGTCTTCACCTTAGGATCCAAAACACTAGCAAGGAAGGCTTTGTAGCTAATGTGGTGCAACACTAGTAGAAATCTGTGATTTTGCAACCAACGAATTTGCGACTAGTTGCGACTATTTGACATTTACAACTATTGTTGGTTATATCTACAACTACTATTTGCATTTGAAGCCGCTTGCAACTACTCTATGACTAACTTACGACTAATGGATTATTTCATCCTTTCATTTGGATAGCTTTCACTACAATTTCCATCCAAGAAGACCCCTCTACCTACCATTAGTTGCAAATGTCACCAAATGAGTCATAGCCCTGTGAATATTCCAAATGTATTATACATATTTTAGGCATAAGGGGTCCACAATTGTGT
>Ga0209611_10006827_pt1 | contig 18511 bp, 14 predicted proteins | sample S1TSphgellanicum_3_FD_187693 | JGI IMG/M metagenome (GOLD analysis project Ga0209611, IMG submission 187693) | Host-associated microbial communities from peat moss isolated from Minnesota, USA - S1T2_Fc - Sphagnum magellanicum MG (SPAdes) (version 2) | ecosystem: Host-associated > Plants > Peat... | reverse complement strand
AGATGAAAGGATGAGCTGAACATGTTACTACCTCTTGTACTTTGTCTTTGTTGTCTACAAAACCTATTGATACACGTATTATAGTTGTAAGTACCCATGTAGTTGATTTACATACCTGTTATTCTCAAACATGTACTTTTAATAATACCTTAGATTGGAGTAAATGTAGATATCACCATGATTGATACTGCTTTGAATGCATTTGAAGTTTTTAGAACTCCAAGAATAGTACTGAGAAACACATTGGTTATTGAAAAACCAAAACTTGAACTAAGTACCATAGTTGAACATGTTGATGTATCAAGTGAAAAACCTATTGATGAGTTAGTAGTAGGTGAAGAACAAGTAGCTTTTGGTGACTAATTTCAAGGACAAAATTCGGTTTTCAAGGGGGGGTAATGATAACACAAATTTTCACTTTATGTATATAATAACCAATTGTTACCAACTGGTAACTAGTCAAACATTATCATTTTGAGAACTTCTTAAATTATCATTAGACAACAAGTAACCAATTTGTTAAATTAATTGATAATAAGTTTGTTAAATAACCGGTTGTTAAGTTAACCAATGATAGGTTTATTAGCATAATTGGTTGTTGATAGAACAAGTCTAAGGTCAACTTGTGACTAGTAGTTGCTACAATTTAATTTTGAAATTAATTGACAATTGCATTTGCTAATGATTGTTTAATTCAAAACAACACTATGTTATGGTATAAGTAAGAGGATTTGAAAATGATAAAGGGGATTCTAATGTGATTCGATCGATGTTTTTCTTCTTTGTAATTTGAGTAATTTTTTTTTTTGTAATCCATTTTGGATTTTTGCCTTTCAAAATAAACATCTTCATGTTTATGATTGTATATTTCTTTGTTTTCAAATTTGAAGTAAAACAAACATGTTGATGTTTGTAAGCAAGCGAAAATTTGCAAAGTAAAAAATTAGTTTTGTTTATTTTGAACTATGGTGACCCTTTTCGGGGCGTCACATTATACTACTTTTCAGGGTTGTGCATGTATGAATGTATCCCACTTCAAACTTTTGAAAAACATTCATAATTTATGTTAGAATATAACCTAGAAAAGATATTTAAAAAGAAATTATTTAATTTCATTTTGTAAATTGAGAGATTGAGATATATTTGTAAAAACAAATGTAATCTACATGTGTACTCAAAAAACACAAATATATTCTTAAAATAATTTAAATGATTTTTAATTTTAATGAAAGTTGAAGGTATATTGAACCATGTCATTTCACATAGTTTGAATCATGTTTGGATACCATATGACTAATTTGAAAATTTTCATATCAAAAAATGAGTTTTTTAGCAAAGATACAATAAATGCATGGTAAATTGAAGTTTTGACAAATGATGACATTCACATGGAAAATGACAAGCATGAGTAAATGGGCCATATTTTAAATTTCACTAAAATCATTCTAGTGATTATTGAACATTTAAAATTAATGTAATCAAAATGAGATAGTGGTCCTATTAAACTAACATATAGTATAAATATACACATGGATCATTCAATATAGATAATGCAATTTATTATTATTTTTAACATCATATTACATAACATTAATTTTGTAAAAGTAATAATTATAGGCCCAAAAACCAAAATTCATACCCAAAATTAAATGTACCATATTCTTGGAACAATCATGTTGTGCATATTATATTATCAGACCCAAAAGTGTCCAAAAAGGGGTTATCGCAATGTGTTTCCACCCATTGAACATTTCTCCAAGTGGTTGGGTGCGAATATAAAAATGATAGCTAAAAACCATGTTAAATAATGATGAAAATTGTGAATTTCTTTACATATGTTTCTTTCTTGACATTTTGAAGTTATATTAATCATTCCAAGTTGTGTTAAATGACTAATATGAATGTTGAGGAATTCAAATTAAAAATTTATTATATTAAATTTTGGGTTTTGATTTTTAAAAAGGACGTTTGAATTTGAATAGGTATTGCATTAGATTGTGGTTAATTTTACAAAGGATTAAGTAAAAGAATATTGTAATAACATAATTTTGATAATAAAAAAAATAGATTGTAGTAACCTACTACCCAAGAATTTCAAAATTCATTCACAATTTAAAAGATATGGAATTTAAATTTTTTAGAAATTCAAAGTATTTTTCATTTTTTTAATTTTCAAAAGTCCTTTACCACATGTAAATGGGGTGTAATGTACATGACATACAAAACAAAGTTGTAGTTTACGATATAAGAAACAAAAACCTAAAGTAGTTAACATATTTTTGGTATGATTCAAAATTATGATAAATTTTCAAGATGATTTACACAGAATCTGGCAAAATTTACACACTTTGAAAAGTTTGTATTTATTCAACAATGATTAACACAAAACATGTGATCTATTGGGGCAATTATATGTATTTTTAATAACAAGTTGCAAAATACTTCATTCAAAAATTCTTTCATATGAAAAATGAAAAAGGACTAAAAATGATTCACAATCCTATCGTAAAGTAATCTTGTTGGTTCTTATCTACGTACTTGCACTTGGTTGGAATGGAGCCATTGTCAGATCGTAGTATTGAAGGAACAACATATGCATTTCTAAATAAGGTGCTACCTAGGTTTAACACTTTAATTGAAGTATTCATCAATTAAAGTATGAAATTCCATGGGGAATTCCAAAAGTTGTGTGAGAAAACATAGAGATTATCACACTATTTCATGAGACCATCTTGATGTAGATGAATTAATTAAACGAATGGTGCAAATGGTGAAGTGAAGCTTGTGGAAGTATGGGTTCCAAAAGGGTTATATTAAAGATTGGGATTTACAATTACCGTGGTTAATTATGAGGTACAAGTTTAATTAATGACCTTTTTTTACATCCTTTTCACCATATATTTTGTTGTTTGGCCATAAACTTAAGCTACCAACTTCAATTTGATAAGATGTGATGACGGTAATCAATTTGGATGATCAAAACATATGAGCTTCAAGCATGTGAATAATGAACAACCTTATTCCAACATGTAATGCCAATGGTTATGGAGAATTTGGCAATCAATCAACACCAAAACACATCCCCGTATGCCATTATTTGAGGAGGTGATTATCGGCCTTGAATACATGGATCTGAAATACTAGGGGATTTTATTTATATGCAACAAACAACACTAATTACATTGGATGTCATTACAAGATGTGGTATTTTGCATGCATGAAAGGTGCTACCTTTCTGGTGTGTCATTGTTGGACGTCTAAGATGGTCAAACATGGAAGGATTACATGTAATTGTGTACCATGTCATCTTCCTAATGTGAATAACTAAATTGAGCATCCTTAACAATTGTCCATGCAAGAGTTTGTTGATGTGTGTGGTTAGTCTACAAAGAGTTGTTATATGTTGATTTGTGATTGGTATACTAAAGCTTGGCATATGAAATGTCTCAAGCCACCATTGGAAGAAATGTCAATCAAAAAATGGTTTTGCCCTTAGTGCACATGATAGACCTAGATGCCTATTCATGTGGTTAAATATTAGAAAATAACGTGAATTATTTTCCAAGATGATTCACATTTGGTTAAAAAATGGAGAGATTATAGCTAAGCAACTAATAATGTGGCTCACATTTGCACTTGCCCTACTAGTTCTTTCACCTTAAAATCAAAATGTTTACTCATGGTGGATTTTCATACCATATTTCTTACATTGATATCTAGCTAAAAGGATTTAAACCCCATACAAGGGGGCTAATTTGAATGTGTTGTACCATTAAAGGTATTTTTGTGTTATGTGTTATATGTGTGTTAACAACGATGGATGTAGGCACCAACATAAGAGCGCACTATAACTATCAAAAAAATTCTATTTATTACATGTTCACATCTTAATTATTGTAAGCAAACTAAAGTAAGTTAACTTGGAACCAATTTTAGTGTGAACACAATTCGAGATATTTGTATGGGATATAATCCCATGTTGTGATTTCAAACTTTTGGTGATTTGAGGATCTAGGACACAAGTTTATGTTTTGTAGGTTTTTATGAATTTTTATGCAAGTTTGTGAATGGTTTGTTTGGTTTTCCTTGTGTGTTGTTTCGAAATGATGTTTCTTGGTAGTGAACGTTGATAAAACTTTGTATCATTGATGTTGACAACAAAATAAGATGTTGCAATATCATAATATGGCAAATGGAGGCTTGCCTAGCCTATGGATCCTGCTCCACATAATGGTATCAACATTATACTAGGATCGTCAATTGCAGTAGTGCACCCTTAGTCCAAAACTAATGTTTCCCAACAACTCTAGTATGCACATCCCATACTTGAAAACATGCCCTTGAATAACCATGGCATCCAATGAGCTTGATCATGGTGGCCCATTACCAACATCCTTGAATAATTATGCATTTCCTTGAATGACATTTGATTGTGTTATACTAGTCAAGATGTTTGTGTGTTGTATATGTGTTAACAATGATGTATGTAGATGTTGACAAAGGGACACATGATAAGACCTTGACCTACCAACAATTGTAGCAATTTAAAAGTTTAAGAAACTTTGGAAATGTTAGATGAATTGGGTTTTTACTAATTCTAAAAAAAACTGAAGTTTTTTTTTTGGAAAGGGGAAATATATTTTATTGATTCACAATGAGAAAGTAATTAAAAGGAAAAAAATGTTGACCCATTCCCAAAAAAAAGGGTGATTCAAATGGGCAAAATAAAATGTACACCATTAAATCATCAATGGAGGTGATGTTTAAAAACTACTAATACCACTACTCACTAAATATTAATGAATTTGATGCTTAGAATGAGTTTTATTAAATTTAACTAATTCCATAAACATAACATACTCAGTCATGACTTTGGCTTGCAATAAAGCGGCATACGACCCCATTTAGCAAGATCCTGCACAGTTTGGACATCCTCACATCAAAGGCCTTAGATAGAAAACAGGTGCTGTACATTTCAATATCCTGTGGCAGAGAGAGCTCTCCTAATGACATACACTTCCACAATGCACACCTTTCATTATGAAGCCATGCACACTTTAGACATTAAGAAGCCATGGTACAATTCTCCAAAGTTATGGAGCAAAATTCCACTAACAATGTTACCATCAGAACTGGTTTAGAAGGGACAACTATAGAGTACTTGTAATATTTTGTTCTATCAAAATAGACTCTGGCTTGTAGGAATTGTGTTTTCAATGGAATGGAATTATGTCTTTTGTGATCCCACCTCCTCTCGAGCCTAAATTTCATGTATGAATGAACTAGTTTCGTTTGCTTTCTTGTCATAAGATTTTGCTTTACTCAACATTTGAAGCTCTTTTCTAGTGCGTCATGCTAGTGGTGGAGGCAAAAGTTTAATGTTATTGATGTTGCTTGAAGTCTTTGGGTTTTGTTTTTTTCTTGGCTAATTGGGAAATTGATTTCTGTTGGCAATTTGGAGGTTTAAACATTGAATTCATGAGAGAGTTTCATATATATATATATATATATATATATATATATATATATATATATTTCAAACTTGAATATCCATCCAATTCTTCTTGGTTTTTGAGTTGGGTGATTTGGACCAATTTTATTACATTTCTCATCTGTGATTTTGTGAATACTTTTCAAGCATTTTGTAAACATCTTACTGATGATATTATACAAAATAACATTTATAATTTAACCAACATGACTCACAAGAGTTGGTAAATGTGTGTTTGTAGGTGTGAATTGAATAAGCAAAAACTAGAGTCCCTTCTGCTTCAAGAGATGTGACAGAAACTCAAAATCCATGATTAAATGAAGCTGTGCCTTCAGCGCCTCCTTGTGTTCTTCGTTCCTGCATGTCATGCCCTGCAAGGGTGAGCTGCTCATTACATCTTTTTCTTACATTGGATTGCTTGTCCACCAACTGTGTGAGCTGCCCCCTGAATGATCATGTTTTGGTCACTTTTTATCGGTGCTTGTCCTTGCCTCCTGTTCTCTTCATTTTTCTTTCCATCTTCATCCTCTTCAGAGCTCCCCTCAGCATGTCCAGCAAAAAAAAAAAAGCCATTCTCTGTGATTCTGTGCATACTAGGTCCCTGGACCGTGAACTGCCAACGAGACTTCTCCTTGCTCTGCATCCTTGTCCTTATTTATGAATTCCAGACCTTGACTGACTCACTAATTTAATTCAACTGGTTGTCTAAATTCAGTCCTGGTCTGAAACAAAGAGAGCTTCAACAAAGGTTGACTCAAAACCATGCATATGTTGTTGATGTCTGCAGTAGCCTCACATGCTAGTCTGAAGACCTGCGAATACCCATTCAATAGTTTCTCATTCAGGATATCCTTGTGGTGAAGTATTGGAAAGTTGAACAGTCAAACCAGCTAGTCAATGAAAGGCCTATTTCTCATCCTCTACATTATTGACCTGGAAGAACTCCTTATGGATACATCTGATGTTCCTTCTGTGCACAGATTCACAGACTATAAAAACTTAGGGCTAGATTCCATCCTGGTTCTTGAAGAAATTTCATTCCACTAAATTCAAACCTGGAAAGCAATAAGGTTCCAGCAAGCGATGCACAATACCTCTGTATTCATGACCATCAACAAAGTTACAACAGAGTTGAATTTTGATGGCTCCATTGGCAAAGCCATCCCTGCAGGAAGAGTTATTGGCACTGATAGAAAATCTTGTATTTTCCCCCTAATGGCTGCACATCTACCAAGGCTTAAGGGTTGAGTTTATGATTCCATTTGCTGAGGCTCCAAACCACCATGCCTGCAACAAGGCAGAGGACACATTGAGTAGTTGATTAGAACAGAAGTGCATAGCAACTTTGCTGATTGACTCTATGTTCAAGAAAGTTCTACAACAAAGGTCCTGATATGGCTTGATTGTGTTGGGTCACTCAGTCCACTAAATTTGCTTTAGAGTTCAAGATTTGCACCATCAATTTCCATTTTCCAATTTCACAACATTCTCTTTGGCAAAGCAAGCACAGATGACACTTACCCTAATTGACCATTACAAAGGTCAAACCCAGGATGCTCCTCTTGCCCTGAACAAAGGAACTGATCTGATACATGTTGTATAAATCAAGTGCCAGAAAGAGTGAAAGAACCATGATTCATTAGACAACAATTAATGCACCAAAATCTCAATATCAAGACTGCACTAAATGGAATCAACTATCAACCTGTCTATTTGACATAATAGAGTCAACCAACACACACTGTCTTGTTGAAATCCAGTGTCCCTCTCTTTACAATAGAGTTGGAGATCCTCTAACTCAGACATGAAACCCCTCTTCATGAATTAGACCCATTCTCCTGTGCAATGTGGAAACCCTCCACTTTCCTCACAACCTCATCAACACCAACCCGAATCTGCTTCACATCACCATTGCCAAAACTGCCCACTTCAAACTCATCTGTGCCTGACACTGTGCACCAAATCCGGATAGTTCCATCCTCTGAGCCTGATGCATATGACTCTCCACCTGGAGAAAACCGCACACAATGGACAGGGCCATGGTGGCCTTTGTTGCATTCTGCAAGACCACCATTCAATACATTGGGTCCATGTGAGTCAACAGAATGGTGACATACTTTTAAAAAGCAGAAGGTTTCAATGCATGAACAAACATGTTCATAACTCCCCTGGATAGGAGTTCAAGTCTCTATGCTGTCTGCTTGAAAGAGGGCAGTCTTTAAAACATTTGGTACACTTTGCAAACAAATTGAAGGCACAGTCCTCTCAAACAAACAACAAGAAATATGCATAACATGTCTATACAGTCTCATGTGTCAATCATTCTTCACAGAGAATAGCCCAACAATACAGAGAATGAATGCATAGAAAGCTCACCAATTTCATCTCCTGTGGTGGAGTCAAAGAGGCGAACCCACATATCATCACCACCTGCAATGAACTTGCTGCGAGAAGGGAACAGTGATGCTGACTCCACAGGCATGGGCATTGTGTAGCTATTCACCAAACCAAAGCTGCCCATGCACAAACAACTGATTCTTGTTCACTTTCTACTAACTACAGATTTACAGAAGTTCCAGGATTACTTGTCTCATGCCATACATAAAGGCTACTGCAGTTTAAGATGATCCACAGAACTTCAAATTTCTCAGAAATGGAATGACTCACTGATGGGCATCCCAGAACTTGACAGTGTTTCCATCTGCTGTTGTAACATAATTACCATCACGGCTGACCTCCACACTTGTGCAAGGTAATTTGGTCTCCAAGGTTCGCACAATTGCCTTTGTTCTCACATCCCATACTCTGACATTTCCAACAAAATATATAAGTCAAGTGAATCTTCAGGTAATGATGCATTAGATTTTAAGCAAAGCTCCCTCTCCATTTGCCATGCACAACTTGGAACTTATTAACTTGACAGAGTGTTGAATTTCCTCGAAGTCAAAAAACTTTGGACCCAAGAACAGAAATTGGTTAACCTCATGGGACAAATAAATCTGAGAACCCCAAGATGAAGACCAGCAGCGTAGGGAACTCTGTGGAATGAAGCAAAACTGGATGCTTCAGTGCCCGCACCTGACCCCTCCAATGTCATTGGAAGAGCTCAATATGGTCTGGTCACTGTGATGCCATACAGCTGCCCTAATTGGTGTACCCGAGGAACCCTCAAGGAGAGTCGGAGGTGCATCTGGGCAATTCAGATCAAATATACGAAGTACTTTCTCCGAACCACCTGTTAGCAAATGTGTTGTACTCTGTATCCCGTGGGTAACAACCCAAAAAAAATTTCAGTACTTCCCTTCACAACACTGTACAACCTTTCTTACAGCTCAGGCATGGAGATTCAAATGCAAGATGTCAGGCAAATGCCAACAGCCTTGTTCCCCGTTGGAGTCCCAAAATGATGATAGGGAGAAGAAGGAGAACCTCAGAAAAAGCACAAGTTCGGACAATATGCTTGTGCTCAAAGGAGTGAAGTTCATCCCCTGTCAAAGCATCCCAGACCCGCCTGTTCACATCCCCTCAGCCATTCCAACAGTTCAGCTGATTAACTTGTTGCCTAAAAACCACAGACACCAACCAGTCTCTTCTGGACCTAAAATTCAGCCAGGCATTCAGTGAGCATAATTATCTCAGGAAAAAAATATTGACATGGGCTGCAGGACTGGGAAATCTGAAATGAGACAAGATTCAAACTCCCATCAGCTGACTGGGGCATCAAATGGTGGTACCCTGACAGAAGAATTAAGAGAAAAAATGTATGAGAGAGAGAGCCTGCATACGCGCTGAAGTCTGCAGAAGCTGTAGCAGCATGGAGTGCTGGAGTATCAAGACATGCTGCCCAGACTGCACCCTTGTGTCCATCAAATGTTCCAATCCAGTCACCTGTATCGCCATTCCGCAACATAGGCTTTCCATCTGCCAAAACAAAGTTAAAAATTCATGAATCTCTCTCACCAGCAAACATGTGACTAGAAAGAATCACCTTTATTATATGTTCTACAAACCCTCAAAAGACCTTCATGAAAGCATAAACCCTGTGCAGAATGGTGGTTTGTATCAAAGCCCCCCAAGTGCAGGCATCCAGCAAGCTTGAGTAGCAGACATAGAACAATTTCTACAATGATCTCGTCTGTGATAGCCAGATCATATTTTCTACAGTTCAAGTCATCTTCCTGACTCCCTTTAGCATCCAAGGGGCTCTTGTAGAACCTATTGTGAAATTGGAAATAGAGGACAAAAATGCTCGTCAAGACATATAAAAAGTGCCAAATTCTTGGCATCGTAGCAGAGTTTGTATGTCATTGCAAAAGCTGAAGTATTTGGAAATTTGTGAAATTGGACTCAAGCTTCCTTCATTGGGCAAGAAGCTAAAACCAGTTGAAGAGAAAAACTAATCTTCTAATGCTACTAGCTTAGCTAACAATATCTCATTGCCTGTGCAAGCAAGAGTGCACAACGACAGACAATTCAACGACTGACGTTATCGCCAAAACCTGCAATTGAGGATCACATCCTGTGCACTTTCCCAGGCTCCAGACAGTAGCGTCACAAATGGGTAGTGCCAAAAGCGTAAGGACATAATCACGAAAGTGACGGCGATGGTGCTCACAATGAGAAGAAGAAACCATACCTTTGCTAGCGCTGACCAAAAAGAAGCCATCCGGAGTAATCGGACTATAAGAGAGATCCACGATCGGACGAGAATGTCCGTGACACACCAATGGAACTTGAGCTTTTCTCTTGTCCATTTGCCACAACGCCGACCCCGGTGACCTCTTTGCGCTATCCTCTGCTCTTTCTTTTCCTCTCTATATTCTTCAGCCGAAATCCAACACCTCTGACCGACCTAAAAGTCCTATTGCAAAAACATCGAACTCGATCCGGCGCTGGTTTCTTGAACGTAGTAGTTACGGCATCTGAGCTGTGTGTACATAACGGTGCAAGAAGTCCATGCTTCCGATGGGGGGGGTAGAGATCCTCGTTCTTCCGATTCTTAAACACTCCGGCACCCGCAAAAAAAGAGAAAAAAGACAAGAACAAGAAGAAGCTCGGCTCCTGCTGTTTTGCTTACGCTATGCAAGAGCCTCGGCCCGCAGCCTTAAGCAAGATAAACGAGCGAGAGAAAGGCAATGCCCGGCAAGGGAGCGGGGCAAAACCTCCGAGAGACAAAAAGATACAAGAGCGTGCGTCCGCTCGCTCGCTCGCTCGCGCGCTCGTCTTCCCCGGGTCTACAACGGGCCGGCCGACCAATAGAATCACCCGCGTTAGAGTTACCCGCGATGGGCGTCGAATAGCTCCGGTTCCGGGGCACAAGTCCAGTTCTGGTCTGAAAAAAAAAAAAATCAAAATTTTTTTGCTTTAAATTTGCTCTCGGTCTTGGTTTGATTTTTACTCACTAGAATCAGAACCAACCAATGGTTCTAACCTTCCAAAATGGGTAACTGCCCAACACTGAAATTTTCCCTACCTCCACAAAAATTTGTGTTGGGAAGTCACCTTTTCATGGGTTTTCCTATGTCTTTCATTCATGGTTGTGAATTGTTAAAATTGTTTGTCACAATGCAATTTGTGTTGGGAAGTTACAAGTTACCTTACATTCCCTTCAATGGTGAAACAAATGGTCCATTTCTCCATATATTTTGCTCTTTCTCTAATGTATAGGGATTAAGCCACAACATGCCATATACGTAAGGTGTCAACAAAACAAAAAAATGTTTGGCATTAGAAAGCGTCAACTCTTATCAATGAACCAAAATGGTTTAAAATTTGCCCCACTTTGTTCCAAGAATGCCCATGCATCACAACTAGCCTTTTCTATTTGGTGAAATGCTGCAAAGTTTTCACATTGGTTGGGGATGTGTAACAATTACAATAGAATTCTAACTAGTCGTTTCGCAATTATTGATATTCAATGAACATGTTGCTATGCCACACCTTTTACATCCATCCATATTACCATGATGCAGTACGTTTTTGCAATCTATAGAAGCATTGCATCATCCCAATGCCCTCAAAATTTTAATTGTCATCCCCATTCATTGTTCCTCTAGCTCTAGAAACTGCATCTAGTTAAAAACCTTCATCACTTAGCTATATGGGTTTCTAGCTAGATTCCAATTTGCATGTAGCTAGAAACCTCCATCACCTAAGGGCATTACAAGGTGCAAATTCTTTGTCAATCAGTAGTTAAAGATGTAGTTGAGATTGCTTAAAATCAAATTCTTGTGGAGTTTTTATTGTCAATACTTTGTAATGAGGGGGATGCATCATCAACTTCTTACAGCTTTTGAAAGTTGGAACAATTAGTTTTTGAAGGTAGAAAAATTCATAGTTGCAACTTCAATTTGTGATTAAAATTTAATTGTAATTGACTTGTGCCACTACTTTTTTTTTATTAGTTGTAAAAATGTGTAGTCACACCTTGCATGTAGTTTGTAAATATGATTTAAATATGAAATTAACACAATGCATATGGATGAAGTATATAGTTAACTATATGTTTTGATTGTATATTTTTGCAACTAGTTATTACAATGTGCAACTTGTTTAATAACCAATTACAATTGGCACATGACATAATTTGTGCATTTTCAAAAAATAAAAATAAAAATATTAAATTTCCATCATTCATTATGGATGTTTTAATATTGATACACGTGGTCAAATTGATTTTTGCCATGTGGCATAATTTGTGCATTTAAAAAATAATAAATAACAATTTTGCATTATGATATTTCATTTTAAATGGTCTTACATTGTGACATGTGACAAAATTGAAAGTTGTCACATGGCATAATTTTTACATTTTCAAAAAAAAAATCTTTTCATTATGATTGTTCATTTTAAATGGTTTTATATTATGACATGTGACAGAGTCAAAAGTTGCTATGTGGCATATGAATTAAATTCTGAAAATTTTGAAAACACCTACTTATCTAGGCTACATACATACCTTCTAAAACTTCTTATATATTTACTTACCTACTTGTCTAAGTAAAAACATAGAACCTTAGATAGGCAAGTAAGTAAGAAAGTATAACTATAAAAGGGTAGATGAATTAAAAAATAATCATGTAAATCTTTTAGTTGCACTTTAGTTGCAAGTTGGGTTGTAATTACAAAATGATTTTTCCACATGCTTTTTATTTGTTTTTAATATTGTAAATTATTTAACTAAATAAGTAATTACTTGATATTATTACAAATGAACTTATTGTCCTAATTAATCATTTGGAAAAATGATTTGAATTAATTAATTTGATTCAAATAGGTAGTTGTTACTTAATTCAGATAATTAATTATCAAATAATTATCAAATATTATTTATTATATAATTATTGGATAATTGATGGTTTGAGTTCATATAAATTAAGATAATTTTTTTTGGATTCCCAAAATTGGTTTTAAATGATTTGATAATCAATTATTTGAACTAATTATTTGAATTACATTGATTAATTCAAATTAGGAGTTAATTAATTAATTTATAATTAATTAAATTAACTATTAATTAATAGTTAATAAATTAATGATAGATAATTTATTATTGGATATTAAATTTTAATTTATTTACTTATTAATTTATTAAATAGATATTAAATATTTTTAACTAAAAAATAATAGTGGATATTTTTTCATTGAATAATTGGTTAATTAATGGTGATAATTCATAATAATTATATTATTGTATTAATTTACAATTCAATATTTAATGAGTGAATTTTTTTTGAAATAATGAATTAAGTAACATTAATTATTTCATAACTTATATTAACTCATTAATTAGTTGATAATTGATGGGCTCCCAAATTCTTCAAGAGACCTAAAGGTGGGTCCTAGAGTGAAACAGTAGAAGGAGAAGAGAGTTGGGGCACATTCCCTATTTCGCAACACTTTGGGGGGGGGCATGTTGAAACTTCGGGATGGGATTAAAACAAATTCACAAACAATAATTCAAGATAATATCAACTTGCACAATCAAAAAAAGAGAATGGTTAATGCAAATTGAATGGAAATGGTATGAAAGATTTAGTAGGGATAATTTCAAGCACAAGTTTTACCCAGCCCACAGCCTTTGGAAGGAGGCACCACTCCTCTCCCTATAATATATTTTATGCCTCTCTACAGGGATTACATCCAAATTTCACTTTTCCATTGGACTCCCAAATGGGAGTCCCAAAATTGGGACTCTTGTTGTCCCAAAATTTTAGACGTTCATATTTTTTTCAAATCAAGTTTTTTTAGAATGTGAAAATAGTACTTTACATTCCTTGAAAATATTTTTCCAACGGTGTATAGCACATTCCAAACGGACCTCATTTGACCCCTATTTTCAAAGGATTTTTGGTCAAGAGTTAAATTCCCAATTTGACTCTCGTCCCTTCTTTTGATCATAATTTATGCAAATCATGTTTAAATGAACAATGTGAGGGCACTTTAAGCATCTACGTTTCAAGACCTTTCTAATGGTACCCTGGGGGCCCAATTTGGTGTTTTTTTGCCTTTTTCCAACCAAGGCTCTAAACATTCACAATTTTCGCACAAATGTAACTCTTAAAATGGGAATGCACTGTGGAATCTTTGGCCTTCATCCATTGCATTTTACCCCATTTTGTGAAAGTGTGTTTCACACCTACACACACTCTTAGCCTCATGGGCCCTTGCACTTCACCCTTTTTCATGAACCCAATGTTAAAGTTGCGATAATAATAATTATCCATCAATAGTTAATGCTTGTTTAATATGATGATTATATCATATAAATATGACCTTTCCACATTAGAAAAAAATCCCAATTTTGTAACTGGTATTTATAATTAAATTCCATTTGCATATGCCAGATGCAACTACATTTGGCACAATTGCATAAGACAAGTTATAGTTGCATGTGGCATATGATATTTGATATGTATATACAAGATGTATGTATATTTTCATCCATATGTATCCTTACAACAAATTGCATATGTAATTATGTATGCAACTAAATGGCATGTTTAATTTTATGACATATGTCCATTTTGAGTTTCAATTATTTGGTGGCATGTGTCATTTAAGCACATTTTGGTATTTAATATAATTAATTAACTAATTAATTGAATTTAGATAATCCAGTTTAGATTTTTTAGGATGTTGACACGTAATATTTAGGTAGGTAGGTAGATAAATAAGGATAAATAGGTAGTAAGTAAACCTAGGTTAACTAGGTAGGTCGAGCATAACCCTTTTTTATTTTGGGTTTAAGTTTAGTTTTATTGTTTCATCCCAAATGGGACTTGCTTTTAAACTATTTTGAATGCATTTATATATCTTAGAAAAGTGAAAGGTATGACAAAGGATATGAAATAAACATTTTAGTTGTAAGCATAACCAACCTAGTTACAACTATTACCTAATATATAAGTTATACTAACCTAGTTTACTTGCAAGTTATATTAATTATTATAAGTAATAATATTAATAAAAAGATAAAATAAAATAAATATTATGTTTTATTATTATATTTTTATCATTTAAATTATAGCTATATGATTAATATGTATTATAATAATCAATATTATAATATACATATAAAATATATTATCATATTACATTGTTATTTTTTACACAATAATTTACTATTATTATGACATTATTATTATTATTACTATATTTACTAGAGGCCAATTAATTAAATAATAAACCTACCTTGGCCTAGGTGAATTAATTACCTTAATTAAGTACCTTAAGGTAAGTTAAGTTAGTTAGTGTAGGCGTCAGTATATTAGCATACATATATTTAATAATTTAGATAGAGTAACTAACTTAACTATAATATAAATTTAGGCTAATTAATTATGTGACCTAGCCTAAGTTAATTTATATTTTGTACATAGTTATTTTCTACTAGGTTAGGTGAGGTATACTAACATAGGTCTAACATATATAAGTATATTAACTTAAATTACTTATAGTAATTACTTACTAGCCTACACCATGGTAAAATTATATATATATATATATATATATACATAATGTTTTTCTTAAATTTGTCCAGGTTATAAAGTATGTTAGTGTAGGCTTAGGTATCATAGATAATATATTATATTAAATACACTAACTTAAGTATGTATTACCTTAAGTCATTCTCTTTTTAACACGTTTTCATTTTGTAAACTAACAATTTCATGTTAGTTGCACACACAACCATATAGCCCATCTAATATATGATGTTAATTTTGTAATCACAAGCATGACCAATCAAATGACAACCAATTGCATCTAATTGTAGAATGATGGGTTGCATATGACAAGATTTTTTTCTAGTGCCACTATTATTTAATCATACCTTATTAGTCATGGTATAATTTTAAACAAACAATATAAAATCAAAATGATTTTTTTTTAGTTTAATATGTCCAAAATATGAGCAAATAATGTTTAATATACCCTAAATACAAACTAAATATTTTAATATACCATGAATACAACCTAAATATACTTTTAATGTAATCCACAATAACAAATGTACAATAAATGTATAAATGCACCATAAAAAATATTCAAATTGTAATTAATTTTGCACCTAAATGAACATAGGGGCTTATTATTGAATGAAAAACCCAAAAAGTTAATCAATATGGAAAGATCTATAATTTTGTAATTGCAACATGATCACCAAAAATAGTAGTAAATTCAAAAGTATGGTGAATAGTTCTAAAAATGATAAAACATACTTGCAAATAACAAATAGCCACATGCCATTGCAAATTGGATAATTACAAAGTACAAGATTTCTAATACTGAAAATTGGTCATAAGGAGATTAGAATATGCATATGGGTTTTAACACCTGATTGGGAGGAGTTACATGCAAAACATGGTTTTTGGTCACAAACAATTATGATGAATTTCTTTTGAGTTCAAGCCCTTTTGGTTAGCACCTTTCATCCATGCACTATTCAAGTTTTGGTTTCATCTCCGCCACGAAAACTCAAACAAAGCCTTGCATTAGGATGTGTGGAAAAATATGCCACTATTCTTAAGGTTTTTGCCCCTTTCACCCCAGCTTCAACTTCATTAAAAATTATTAATGTTTTACAAACATTTACCTCTTCGAATTTGACTTTTTTTTGCTCGGACTCCTTAGTGGATTTTTAGTTTTCCTTGAATTTTTAAAAGTTAACCTTCATTCAATTGTTGTAACTTTTAGTTGGTGGTGTTTTAAATATGGTTTTCAAACATTTCAAAGACCTTTTTGACCTTGAAGACCGACCCAACAATTTCACACAACTTTTCCAAGAACTCTCCCATTTTGATATTGGTTAACATTGTATCTCAAGGTTCATTGTTTGGGCTCTTAGCACTGATAGGCTTTTGGCCTTGGTCAAGCTATTTGGAAGCATTCAATCTTATATCGACTATTAAACAAGGCTTTATGTTTGTAGTTTCGTGATGTTTTCTTTGTTCACTTATCACTTCATCAATTTAAAATGATAGTTAGGAGGGATGTGAGTTGGTGATACACAATGTTGAGTTACTTTAAATGTCCATCCCAATTGAATATTCTTCCAATGAAACATTGCAAATGCCTTCAACATAATTTTTTGAAAAGTTATCTTTGAAAAATTTCACATAGCAAGTGGACAATTGTTTCAAATCGTTCAATCCTTTTATGCCAAGTTGATTTTCAAAGATGGTCACCAAGTGGATGCGTTTTTGAAGTTACGGGATGGCCAAATAACTTTTGGGATCCCTTTTTGATGTTTTGCTCAAAGACATTTTTATTTGTTTTGTTATTTCCCCTGTTATTAGCTTAATGGCATTTACTACTTCTTGACTAATGTGATCCACAATCCTTTACAAATACAACTTTCAATATTGTCAAATAACCAATTTGGTTCATGCATAATGCATTCTCAGAAATTGGCCATAAATTCAACAAACAGCTTGTTTGTTTAACCATAGATTACTTAAAAACTAATTAAGAGATTTGCTTGAACATTGGGTGGCCACTAAAGCCAATCAAGAGATTTACTTGAAATCAGATTCAGCAACCATCAGGTTCTCGCAAAGATCGGCAGATCGACAATCGAAGATCTCCGCCAGGTTCTCGCAAGATTAGATTGGGGGAGATCTACAATTTCTCTGCCATGATTCTCGCAAGGGGAGCTTTTGGATAATGTCAGGGTTTAGGGTTTAGTGCGCACACGTGAACGAGGAGAGTAGCGGAATAAACCCACCCTCTCATGAAATCTCCGCCACCATTTGTAAATATATTGCCCCATGAATCTCTAAAAGCTTCACATTGTTTGTCGTCGTTCTTGTGAAGAGGCTTTGTTGGATTTCCGGCGTGTGTCTGGGTGTGGAGTCTGCTGTGAAAGGTTTTGGTCTGCAGCAACACAGCAGCAGCAGCAGCAGCAATGGCTGCTGGCTCCCAGAGCTTGTTGCTAAGATGTTCTTGCCTGGAAACCAAAGCTGCTTCTTCATCATCCGTGGTTTCTCAGTTGTTTGTAAAACCGTCCGGTGCGATGACGTTGAGAGGCCATGAGCTCAGAATGCGTACTGACAAGAAGCTTCTTCTTCTTCAACTTCTTCAAGAAGGAAAGTCACGGAATGTGACATCATGGGTGAGGCAGAGTGTGAAGACTATGAAGAAGGAGAAGAAGGAGAAGAAGAAATTAGGGTTAATAATGGCGGATGTGAGATTCTTGTCTTCTTCTTCACAGGGGGTCAAGAGCGTGGTAGAGGGTTTGAAGTGGGCATTTCAAGCTGTGCCCAGCTGGGAGTCCGCTGCCATAGCTACTTGCACTGTCTTCGTCTGCGGTGCGCCTGTGTTGCTTGCAGGTCTTTCTGTTCCCGGATTCTTCAGTGCATTCCTGCTGGGTCTTCTCACATGGCGTGCACTTGGCTATCAAGGGTTTTGCATTGTCTCTCTCTACTTCATTCTTGTAAGTCCCTCGCCAAACGTCCGTTGCATTGACTGTGTTAGTTTACTAGTCTCGGAACTAGTCCTGTAACAAGTGTTTTTTTTTTT
>Ga0209611_10006823_pt1 | contig 18516 bp, 9 predicted proteins | sample S1TSphgellanicum_3_FD_187693 | JGI IMG/M metagenome (GOLD analysis project Ga0209611, IMG submission 187693) | Host-associated microbial communities from peat moss isolated from Minnesota, USA - S1T2_Fc - Sphagnum magellanicum MG (SPAdes) (version 2) | ecosystem: Host-associated > Plants > Peat... | reverse complement strand
GGGGTTTTCCAACTTCTATCGTCGGTTTATCAAAGTCTACTCCAAGATCACAACACCGTTAATAACCCTGACTTGCAAAGACAATCCCTTCTCGTGGAATCCAATGGCCCAGGCTGCTTTTGATACTCTCAAGATGGCATTCACCTCTGCACCCATCCTGATACATCCTGATCCTGCCAAACCATTCATTGTGGAAACAAACGCTTTAGATTTTGCCTTGGGAGCTATTCTATTTCAATTTGGAATAGATGGGTTGTTGCATTCAGTTGCTTTCTATTCACGGAAGTTAACCAGTGCCGAAATCAACTACCAGGTCTATGATAAGGAACTCTTGGCAATCATCACGGCATTCGAGCAGTGGAGACTGTATCTTGCCAGAGCTCAACATCAAATCCAAGTTCTGACATATCACAAGAATCTCCTTTATTTCACAACTACTCGGACCTTAATTCGTCGCTAGGCACACTGGTCTATCTTCCTAGTTGATTTTGACTTTGAGATTCAGTATCAACCCGACACCCAGCAAGGGAAAGCTGACGCGCTATTTCGTCGTTCAAAATATGAACTTCGAGCAGGGGATGAAGCCTATGGCTAATAGAATTAGACTTTATTCAACCCCGAGCAATTTCGAGTTGTAGCAACAATCAACACCCTCCTAGACTCATACCTTGTCAAGGACATCCAGATGGCAACTGAGGAAGACACATGGGCTACCAACATCAAGAAGGAACTCAAGGAATGACCAAGGAACCCAAATTGTGATGACCTGGATCAGTTTGAACAGCAAGACATACTTCTCCTTCGAAATAACCTGATTTATGTACCCAAAGGACCTATACGCCTAAAAATCCTGAAAGAATGCCACGACAACACCTTGGCGGGTCACTTTGGAATGGCACGGACTCATGAACTAGTGTCAAGGACTTACTGGTGGCCCAAAATGAACAAGCTGCTACGGGAGTATGTCAAGTCTTGTGATACATGTGTTCGATCCAAGGCTCCCAGGCATCGCCCGTTTGGACTCCTACAGCCTCTGTCGATACTTAGCCGACCTTGGGGATCTATTGCAATGGATTTCATCACGGAAGTAGGAGTCCTCCCTACTATCAGAACCAAGAATTCAATACTGGTTGTGGTCGATCGACTCACCAATATGGCCCATTTCACCCCTTGTTCCAAATCAATCACAGCAGAAGAGATAGCTTAGTTAATTCTGGACGGGATCGCTCGACTACATGGATTCCCCAAGGAAATTGTGTCCGATAGAGGTCCTCAGTTTGCATCCAAGTTATGGCATCGTCTATTCAAGCTTCTTGGAGTTGACATTTGGCTGTCTTCAAATTTCCACCCCGAGACAAATGGACAAACCGAACGGACAAACCAGACACTCAAGCAATAGCTTCGCTGCACTGTGAACTACCAATAGGACGACTGGCTGGACCTACTATTTCAAGCAGAGTTTGCTTATAACAACACAACACATGCATCGATCGGGATTAGTCCATTTTTTGCCAATTACGGTTTTCATCTTAGTTTCAGCCTTGAAATTCCTAGAGACTCCGTAAACCCCTCGGCTGAAGAAAGGGCCACGAGGCTTAGACAGGTTCAACAAAACCTTATGGCAGAACTTAAGCTAATAGAGGAGTGGCAAAAGAAGCAAGTAGACCGCCGACGCAAGGACCATCCAAACTTCAAGGTTGGAGACAAGGTCTGGCTTCTCAGAAAGAACATTGCTACCACTCGCCCATGTGCCAAGTTGGATTACAAGTGCCTTAGACCTTTCAAAATCGCCAAATTGGTTGGTTTAGTGGCTTGTCAGTTGGAGCTTCCACCCTAGTTCAAAATCCACAATGTTTTCCATGTCTCCCTGCTTAAGCCCTATCATGAAAACCCGATCCCAGAACGTCATCAAGAACTTCTAGCTCCAGTCGAAATTGAAGGCCAAAAAGAGTTTGAAGTTCAGGAGGTCTTGGACTCCAAGAAGATTCGTGGAAAGCTCCTATACCTTGTCTTTTGGCAAGGTTATCCTCCTTCTGAAGCTACTTGGGAGCCTGCTAGAAACCTAGTTCATGCCCAAGACTTAGTTAATCGGTTTCATTAACGATATCTTAACAAACCGGCTCCATCTGGAAGATGTCACTTGAGGAGAGGACAATGTCATGGCCTAGGATATTTTGGGATACTTTTGGCAATGTCATGTCCTAGGATATTTTGGGATACTTTTGGCAATGTCATGTCCTAGGATATTTTGGGATACTTTTGGCAATATTGTGACCTAGGATATTTTGGGATTAGTATGGCTCAAGGTTATAAAAGGAGATAGTCTGGGGAACGACCTTTTAGCAGATCAACACTAGTTGATGAGACAATAAAGCTTGTCTTGTCTTGTAATTCTCCACTTGTTTGTAGTCGGTCCATAATAGAAATAGTGCATGTTTTTCAATTGCCACAAATTTTCAACATCCCTTATCATTCCAACCACTTTAGTGTAATAAAATAGAAAATCCTAATTTGTGACATTTTGCAACTGCCATTGTGACCATTACAAAAGCATAAATTAGTTCATTTTAATTATAATGGTTCAATTTAAAAAGTGAATATATGTGTTGCAAATTCCCAATAACTAGACACAAGTTAAATGAGGTTTTATGTATGAAAAAAATGTTATAAAAAAGTAAGAAATCCTATTTTGTTAAAAATTTCTTTTAATGTTTGTGGAGGTTTAAGATATTGAGTAGGAAAGAAAATTTTCACCTATAATTTGTCAAGACAATTTGATTATGATTATGGATCATGTAATGACAAAAACACAATTATTTCACAACTGACCATTAACATAATCCATAAATATATAACTATTTTTGTTGATGGGTATGTTTTCAATTTGATTGGCAATGGTATCATAGTGCAAAACAAACTAAAAGTGTTAAAAGTCTTCTTGCATGCATAAAAATGGGTAAAACCCATAAACATTGACATGAAATTTGTTTATATTGAGATTGGTATAACCTTGGATTTTATTTTATTTTTTTATTTGGGTGACTTTAAATTGAAAAAATTTGTAGATTCTTTGGTTCTTACAATATAAATTAGTGTAATCCAATTTTAGGTTTCGAGGATAACCTTTGGTTTCATTTTTAACTACTTTTGTAATTTTATGTAACCTTTAATCAAGTTTTAAGATTAATTTTTCAGATTTTTGAACCTTCAATTCCTAGATCTTTCAAAAATAATCCACCTAGGTTTAGTAGTTCCACCTAATTCCAAACATGTTGAAATTGAATAAGTAACATTCATGTACAACCAAATCAAATTGACCTCCTAATTAAGAAATACAATCTACTTGCAACCTTTTCAAAAATCGTATACATACACATATGTTTGCTTGAAAATCATTGAAAGTTGTCTAAAAAATTGGAATTTGTAATAAAAGTTGTGTACCCAAGTTCCAATTCCAAGTTGGTTTTTGGATTTGGAGTTTGATTCTAATTTTAATCCCATCAATAATGTTAATTCAAGGTCAAGTTTTGATTTTTCTAATATGTAAAACTCGTAATTCAACATGTATTCAAATTCTAGATTAGGAATTAAACTTAAAATCAACTCAAACCCTAAAATGGAAAACTATGGATATATGTATGCATATATTGTTGTTGAACCAATATATTCACATTGGTTTTGTGTACCTAACTTTAAGTCGATCACTCAAACAAACTACTTGGGTCATACATGTGTTACACAATAATTAGATTATTAAAAACTTCATTGAAACCAAACTAAATTGGTTTATGTTGTTAATAACCACTTGTGATAATAATACTTACAAATTATGAACTAGGTAATTGGCTTGAGCATACAAGTTTGAAAACACTTCACTTGGTTTTTGCCTATTCAATGCATTTTTTTAATCTTTTGTTTTGAGGTAATGTAGGTGCTCTTTCAAGTCGCAATCATGATTATCAAATTACATAACATTGATCTTATCTATTACATCCACAAGAAAATTTGTTTATGTTTGTAAACTCAATGATAGGAAAAAATACATGATTACGTTTTTTTAAAATTTTAGTATCGTAATGTGCATGGTTTGTAGGAAAATCAACAAGATTGATCCTAAGAGGTTGATGAATATTGCATAACAATAATTTTGTTTATGTTGGTCTATGGACTTTGTTGCCTTCAACATTGATGTCCTTGCCATGCAAGGGAACAATGACTCCCTTGAAATGCTTCAATTGATTCATAGAACTTTTTTATTAAATTGACAAGGTAAATGAAACATCTTCTTGTCTTCAAACAATACATCCCAAAAACATGTATGATTCATGGTTCTTTTGTGATAGTCAACAGAAATTTTATAGTCAAAATTCAAAAAGTTCCATTTATTTTTGCATATTGTTCCTTTCCTTGGAAATTTGATTTTGGTTTTTTGTTGCAACTTTTCAATAATCTTGTCCAATGTAGGAATCATTTGTGTTCATGGATTGAATGACTTTTTCATAGTTGTGTGTTTTGCATGTTTGCATGAAATTAATGTTAACATTTCCATATGCTCTCAATTTTCATGGCTTTGATGAGGAGTTGTAGATTTTTCATTGTTGCCATTACAACTTGCTTTGTTGCCACCTTGATCACTCGTTGGTTTGCCTACATTTCATTGTGTTGCTACTTATATTTCAACTTGTGAATTTACAATTGGCACTTGTGAATTTGAGACCTATGGATGGGCTCTTAAATGTATTTCTACTTGTGATTGAGTATTGTTTACAATTGCCACCAAGATGGATGCTATCTTTTTTTTAACAACATAACATTTTTTTGCAAGTTTTTTCAACATAATGCTTTGTTGTGCTTAAGCATTTTTGTTTTTGATTTGCTAATTTAACAATGTTGTTAGAGCCAAAAACAAGTGATAATTTTAAAAATTGAAAGATTTTAAATTCCATGGTTGTGTCCTTACATTGGGTTATTACATGTTAATAATGTTTTTTACTATGCCACATAGGTGATACATGTCACCTAAGTATTGAAAGACGTCAACATATATGAAAATTGATATATGTTGGTGCATATTGATTAATAAAATTTTTATCTTTTTAATTTTCAAGGAGAAAAAAAGAAAAATTGGTCACATTTATGCCCTTGAATTGGTCTATTCCTTCTTTCTTTATCCATCCAACAAATAAAAAATATCATTTCAAATTATTGAAATAGAATACATCCATTTATGTCAATCTATGTTGACAAGTCTTCACCAATTTTCAATACATAGTTTTGTTGATTTATATACTTCCCATATTCTATGTATTTGATTATTGAAAATACCCATAGAAAAACCAAAACTTGATTTAATATTTTAAAAAAAAGTGAAATTGGAACTTAAGTTTTTAATTTCTATTTTTGATAAAATTATTTTTCCTTTAATTTTTAAGAAAGATTTTGTCATATTTCAAAATTTAAAAAGCTAAATTTGATTGCCATCATTTTGAGGTGGCTATTGAATTTTTAAAAATTTAAGTTATAGGTTTTTGATGTATTTGTCGTTTTGGTACAAATCCTTTTGTAGCTATTCGTTTTTCCATTTTAACATTTTCAACATTATTCATCCACCTAGTATGTATGCTCCTTGAAAATCCTTGTTGTGAGTTGTTTGGTCATACATGTGTTAATCATGAGAAATTGAAAATCAATTCACCACTAGTTGATTTTAAAAAATTCCAAAAATGAAATTCTATTATCAGTTCCTTATTTCATCCTATTGATTTATGTAGATGTATTTCATCTATTTTCATCACATTGTTTTGTTGCTTTTCAAGGATGTAATATTGTTACAATCCAATACCACAATACCTTAGCAGCTAGCTTATATACTAATAATATTGTTTGGATTTTTAAAAAAAAATTCAACAAAAAAATTGAAAGAACCAAAGTTTGTGAAAGAAAATAGAGAATCTTTTTTGACATTTTAAAACATTCGAAATTTCAATGTGAAAGTTTAAAAATAAATTCCAATGACCATGTTAAGGTTTATTTTCTTTGAAATTCCTGGAGTAAGTCCAATGGCAAGGATCCTCAACATTAATTAGCATAAAATGGCAATTGTCCTAGGAGAGGTAGGCTGTAACATTTTTATAATAAAAGTGGTGTTACAAGTGACAACCTAGAAAGTGCCTAGGTTTAGAGTCTAGATGTGGCTAATCTAATTATTTTTATTTCAAAAAAATGGCGAAACAAAAACCTAAAAATCACAAAAAATTTCATCCTGGCTTTTTTTCATTTTCTGGAAAACAAATTCGCCAAGTTTGCCAAGATTCGAAAAAAATACTGATCGTAATCGACACTGGTTTAGGCGAAACAGTTATAGGGCCCAATAGTATGGTGTTCAACTTGACAATTCCGTGTGGAATTGTACTGAACGTGGAATCAAGGCCTAAGATTTCAAATAAGGTTGCTGTTGCAGGCCGCCTTACGGCGCTCCTGACGAGTAGGGAGGGAGGGAAGGGCGGGAGAGAGGGTGGCCATTGAGGATGCGCTTTTCTTGAGAGATCTATTAAGCTTGCCATAAGGCGGCTAAAATGATGGCGGATGTGTCGCTTGCAGTTCTCCGAGAGCGCGAGCTTCTGGAAGTGGTGAAGGTGGCTTCTGAGATTCGTGTCATTCATGCCGCCATGCCTCCTGCTGTTCGTGGTATCCTCTCCGACCTCTCTGAGGCAAAGGTAGGGTTTTTTCCCCCTTTCTTGGTGTTTTCTGTTGTCTTTCAATGTGATTGCAAGCTAGTCCCCGCAATGATCTTTCAATGCGCGAAGAATGCTGGCGCATATCAGGGCTCCTCGCTCTTCATTTTGTGGTTTCTGCAGTTCTTCCGCCTGTTCTTGCTGCTGCCGCATTTGCCAAGGACTCGTCTGTTTGATCTTTTTTTATTGCAGATCCAAAGTGCTGAGCATGTCAACTCCAAGTGTGTCATTTATACAATACCGTGCATTTTGGAGATGATTCTTCACAATACCAAGAGGCAAAGATCACGATGCAAACTCACAAGGTGTTCTCTTGTCTTCCAGGTCTTTGCTTTTAGTAGATGAGATATTATTTTGCTGTGCATCATTTCTACTGTAGCACTGCAATTGAAAAGGGACTCCATGGTAAAGAATGTGCTCCTTCAAAGTGAGGTCATGTTAGGTGAAGACTAAGCTTGTGGTTTGGAAGTTGCTACTCTGCCCAAGTCTGTTTCGTTGAGAGTTTTTTGGTAACTGTTGACTGCAACTATGATATTAGGCCGTGATTAACTCTGATAATAAGTTCTGGCTGAAATTATCGCAAACATTCAGAAAATCTACGGTTCTGAGCAGTTCCTTTGCTGTGCAGTATGGCTTGTCTACTACATAATGATATGGATAAGGAGAAGGACCATTTGAAGTCTCTGAACTATTTGTGAAGAGGTTTCTCTTCACCCTTAAGTCTAATGCTCCTCTTTGGAGCTGTTCAACCCTGTGATGAACATTTGAGAAACTCATGGTCTTGTAACAAATTTAAGGTCCAATGGGGGACTGGAGTTTGAGGTTTGTCTTTCTCTGACACAAATTATCACTGAAAGTCACCTATATTGAACAATGGCTAATTTTTCCTGTTGCCAGATGTGGATAATTTAAGCACCCCCACTGTGGAACTGAATTTGATATCACTTTCTTTGAACTGGATTTGATGCATATGCATTTGATACATAGACTGAAAGTAACCTATATGAAACAATGGTTAATGCTTACCAGAAAGCTATTAGAAACACTCCCAACTCGTGCCCATTCAATAATGTGGATCTGAATGCCCTGCAGGCTGGCAAAGATATGGATCTGGTGTAACATCCTTTAGAATTGTTCAGTGGTCTGGTGGTAAAGTCAGTTGTCAATGCTCCTCCATGCTCTCAAGTGACTTGCTCCTGTAAGGTATGATCTGGCTCCAATTTTATGCTTTTGCAGGAGTTCCTACATGAATTTTTTTAATGCCAACGGTTGTCATCATTCAAAGCATTTGGACTGTGCTTCACTACTTGCTGTGTCTGCATGCTTGGATACAGGGAGGTTTTGTTGCAATGACGAGGAAAGTGGATGGTTGAGAGATTGCCCCTGTAATGGGTGTGGCCTGTGAGATCTTAATCCTGTTTCGGTTAGCTGAGCAGCAACTCTGTTATTTGGCTACAAGCTTTGGTTTACTGGCATGGTTCTGTCATGCTAAGAGTTTCATCTCACTGTTCATTCTCTTGGAAATTGGAAGAAAGTCATTGATGAGAAAAACATGTCATCTACCATACTTAGATACCTGTGCTGAGATGAAAAAACACAATAGAAATCTTTCTGAGATTCATGTCTTCCAGTATAGCCTTGCACAAGCATGACATGATCATCAATCCAGATAGTATGTGTAATTTTTCTACCACAAAATTCTGTGGGATTTATTTCCACACTTGTTTCACAGTACCTAGTTATCCAGCTTGGGTTTGGAATAAGGGGTTTTCTAGTTTTTTTTGTTGTGTGTTGCAATGTCAGCATTGGAATGTACATTTGCTGACACTCTGTCATAGTATGAGGTCTTATTTGACAAAGTCCATCTACTATGCCACAGCTAGTACAAGGAATAGTGTGCAAGCAGGAAATCAATGGAATATAATTGCCACTGTCCTAAGATTTGTATTGGAGCACATGTTCAGTATGAGCTGGCCATAAAGAATTTTGGTCAGCTGGAGTCACCAGTGGTTTTGTATGCTATATATCTCACTGACGTGACTCTTGATGGTCCCTGAACAGCCATGTGACTGTCACTGTTATTCATACTGAAAGCATTTTTATTTTGGTTTTTTGTCCTTGTTTGATATTTGATTTATGGTTGTTTGTACTGTAAACTGTTAACCTTGTTTTTCCTTTTCTTAATTGTGAGAAAGGAGAATTCTTGGTTCTTATGAGAGATATACATCTCATGGATGTCATGTGAATCACTTATCCTGTACTTGGTATCCAGATAGGGCAAAGAACTGGGACTTGACATGTATTGTGAGAGGGCAATTGTATGTGTTGTATGACAGCCTTGCCTACACTCTTTTAGAGCAGTGAACCTTCAGTTTGTTCACTTTATTGGTTAATGGCTGGGTATGGGACAAGCCTACCATGGACTGCTTCCATACTTTGGGTCCATGGGAAATTCCTTATTATGCCTGTAAACTGTTAACCTTGTTTTTCCTAGGTACAGTTTGAATGTTTGTATAGCTGATTTTGTTGGACATCAAAACACAACCTGGTCATGTAAATTCAGGCTCAAAAATGATCTTATTAATAGTGTATGATCATCACTTGAAGGTTATGTCATATAGTGCATCATCAGAGTTTTTCAATCAATACTTGTTTTGTTTGCATTTTCCTTCAACTTTGTGCTATGAACTGCATTGGTTGAGTCTGCCATTTGTGCAGATTGAAATGTGCTGATAGTTTAATGGGTGGCATGCAGCTTCTGTCCTGCAGCATGAATGATGCTATTTACCCAGCACTTCGAAGACAAGGAATATATCAGTGCACTATGGAAATTTGTGCTACGAAGACTTGCATTCCCCTCCTTCTACAACTCATTGCCATCATTGTTGAACCCTTAGATCTCCTTACTGGAGTACATTAAGTCTATGAGGGGCTTGCAATGGTTTCAGTGGGTTGGCTTTGGCTGTATTCTTCTTGGGCTGGACTAAGCAGTATTGATGCCATATGATGCTACTGATTAACTTGTTGATATTCCATTGTGTCCCTTCAGTATCTTACATCCATCATCCTCATGGGTTCTTGACATTTAATGAGACCTACAGCAGCATTGGCTGGACATGCTGCTGTCCAAAATACCTAATTGTTACAAAATATTTCGGCTATAGTACCTCATACTCTGCAGTACCCACATACTGGTTAAAGGGATGCTAGTCACAGAAACATGGGAACATCATCAGATTGTTTGTCAACAGTTTTCCTTTCAACTCTTCAGGTTCGGTCTGGACTGGAAGACATTGCTAGGGCTTGTGCAAAGAGAGGGTGGATCATGTGGGTTTCTAGCTTCCTTTCAGGTCAGTTATGTTTGAGACAGGCATAGCTGGGATCTGTAGCCTCAGATGTTTTGCAGCTGTCACCAGTGTTGCCAAGAGGCTATTTTAGTGGTTCAGACCCCATTTGATTTAGCCTGATACAGTGGTGGTAAAGGTTGAGAACCTTGCTGGACCAATCCATGCAGGTTCTTACTGATACGAAAGTCATTTCCTTTTTGCTGCTGCATCTTGTAGCATTTTATGTTGCAAATAAAGTGGCTTTAGCAGATGTTCTGCACCCAAGTAGTTACCAGTGGTGTGCCTGAAGGATATGTTCAGTGTGCAGGAGGCCCAAACTGCTACTCTCTATGTAGACCTCTCTATGCCTTAGATGCTTTCTAGACATCCTCAGAAACTTGTTGCAGCTTGAATTGTGATATTATTGATGTTTTTCATTAGGTGAGTCTCATGAGTGCTAGCCAATTCCATGCCCATTGCTTCTGGATGTGAGAGAAACCCATGACATGACTGAGATTGTGTAATGAAATTTTGAGTGGATTATTATATCCTTACCAAAGACCCAATGTTGGGAACTGATGATGTCCGTGGGTTGTCATGGCATCTCATCCATCCACTAGCCTTCAAAGGCAAACTGACAATGGAAAAGCCTCATTATTTGATGGTTAAACAAAAGCTCTTCCCTGCGAATTCTTGCACAAAAGCAATTGCATTTCACAATCAAACAATAAGCCCTTGGTCTCATTTTCCGTTCCAACCAACTAAATCATGTGTGAATGAAAACTAAACAAATCCTTTCCTTGGAAACTTGGGATTTGGTTTCACAGACTTATAGGGAATGTCATAATCTTATGCTATATCTAGAAAGCTGTTAGCAATTTGAAACATGTGATCCTCCCATTTGAATTTACCAGTTCTTTGCTACCAAAGATGAAGAAAAATAGTGAGAGAGGGTGGATGTTAAAATTATGTGAATAAATCAAGACTTCCAATTCACAACATCACAAAATCATGACATCTTGAATAGCTCTTCTTAAAGGACCTTTTCATTCTTTCCTTTCCTTTTCCTTTCAGGCTTTTTGTTTATGGTTGTAATTTACTTTGTTGTTGTTATGACTTACTTCGACACATTGTAAAGGTCATAATGGTCTTTGTAGATTTCAGGTATGGATGATTGTGAAAACAAAGAAGATGAACTAGTCTTCCAAACGCAACCCTTAGAGTATGAAAGGGTATGATTTTGGGTTAACCCTAAACAAATGTCCATTCTTAATGAGTGCAAGTAGTAGTTTATTTTAATAGCTAATCACTATTTTATGGTTGTTTCTCCTTTGCTTTTGCATTTATGGTTTTATGTAATCCCCTTTGCAGTGAAGTGAAGTCTGCAGTTCATGGCTAGAGTGAACCTTCTTCACCCACCAACAAACTTTGTAGATGGATGGTGTGTGGACATGAATCCTTTTTTCATTTGATTCTTGTGCTGTAGCTAACTGTTTTGATTAACTGTGCACATCCATCTACCAAACTAGAAGTCATTAAGTGCCTTACCTGCTTCCCTACCTACATAGGCTAGTGTCCAAGGCTAGGCAAACAACTGTTTCTCCAGCCAGCCTGCAGCAAAACTCCTGGTCCCCCGTAGCAGCTCAGTCTTGATGTTTTTGGTGAGACTGCTGTCAAGATGTGCTGCTACATTGTCAGCAGGAGCTGCTTACGGATTGGAGTCCTCGGTCTCATCGTTGCTGTTGCTGTCGGTGGCAGCATACTTACCTTTCTTGTGATGGTGTTTTGGTGGGTGGGCGTGGGGGTTGTTTAGAGTGATGATCAGTCTTCTTGTTCGGTTTGGAGTGATGGTTAGTCTTCTTATCCTCATCGTTGAAGCCATCATCATCATTATCCTCGGCAAACTCTTCTTCGTCCGAGTTTTTGTCCTCAACGCTCTTCCCCTCGTCACTTACTTCTGAATATTGCGTCCCCTCGGCAAGTTGCTGCTTTTTGAATTCATCGTCGTCGGACACGCCAGGGTGGAGAGTCGATGGCTGAGACTGTGTATCACCTACCACAGCCTTTTCAACGCTGGCCAACTCACGAGCAGTTGCGACACTCGCCGCTGCGACTAGAAGAACAGCGAGGAACAAAATCATGTGCAAAACGCGACGTGCCATTCCCATCGTTGAAGTACCTGCACTTCACCATTTCAAATTAGCTTGCCATTCTTCCACAGTCCACTTCTTACGAAAAGATTCAACTGACTTCTACGCAAGTTTTTGTAATGCAATAACACTATATTCTTAAGCAAAACTTGGCATGAGAAAGCAGTGACTTCTAGAACTAGCGCTTACTTGCCAGTTAGGCGAAATAGAAAAGGATCCTCAAAATATAAAAATGTAATATATAGCCAGATTTGGCTAAATCTTCCTGTGGATGGTTGCCAGTTCCGTACATCACAAAATTGGAAAAAAAGAAAACTGTCAACCAATTACAACAGGCTAGCTGATCCAGTATCTGACGTGTACTAACTACAGTCGTGCTTAATAATTTCTTACAATAAAATCTAACTTTGAAAAATATTTATGAGGATGGCTTTAATCTAATTTGAACTTGTTGCAGCGTTCCAAGTTGAAACGGAACAAATTCATCACCAACTTTGTTTCTGTAATTGCATTTACAAATATAAGGAAAGTTTAACAGCCATAACTCAAATTGATATGGGATATAGAGATATGACCACCACCTTGGCTAACCAATATATATGGTTCTATATTCCAATATTGGCCAAACAATAATGTTTCATGTCTACTACGTAAACAAGGGGTGTCACATTGTGGCCTTGCCATTTCCATTAAAAAGTATTTTTAGGACAATGTCATCATGAAATCATATAGTTAGTGTGAAGTGATTCTCAACTTCTCAATGTCATCTTTTAAAATAATAATTTATGTAGCTACTTTTTGCTAAATAATATATGCAGCTACATTTTTAGCAAGTAGACCTGTAAACTTAGGCCACAAGTAATTAATTCAAAAGATCTTCTCAATACGACCTCCGATTTTGCCGAATGTGTGTGTGACACGTCGCTTGAAGATTTGACAAAATAATTTCGATAATTCATGTCTACTAGTACAAGTTCTAACTGTGAGGACAACTTCATTTCCAAAGATGTTAGTGTGGAGTGAGGGTCAAATCACAGCTGAAGAATTTAGACGCAAGTGTCATGTTAGTTTCCCATGTAGCCCAGTACAATGTATCGATATAAGTTTTTGAGAGAATCAACAACACCCACCAAGGTTGTCAAAACATCACCTTGTTGTGTATCGTAAAGCCCAAGGACAGGGCTTTACATATAAGGGAAGGCACTGTTGTTGGTGGCTTCTGCTCTGGGCGCTAGGCTGACCTCAGTTCACAAGGCATAATCCCAGACAGACCATAGCATCATAAAGACAAAAACCTATATAAACCACCCATTCTTTACTGCAAGTTCAGTTACACAACACAAAAGTGACATCAGCCCACTTCGATAATTGTTGCTGTGTCACAAAGCCTTACATCACAAAGTATTTAAACTCATATAGAAGCAATACAAGCAATAGCAGTAGAAGAAGAGCAAAGTCCCAAGATCGCTCCGATGAAAAGAAAAGCCTTTTCACATTTAGCTAGTGTTCAAGGCTAGCCAAACAACTGATTCTCCGGCCAGCCAGCAGCAAAACTCCTAGTCCCCCGTAGCAGCCCAGTCTTGATGTTTTAGGTGAGACTTCTGTCAAGATACGCTGCTGCATTGCCAGCAGGAGCTTACGGATTGGCGTCCTCTGTCTCGTCGTTGCTGTTGCTATCATCAGCAGCATTAGCTTTCTTATGATGGTGTGTTTTCTTGGGCGGTTTGGAGTGATGGTTAGTCTTCTTGTCCTCATCGTTGAAGCCATCATCATCATCATTATCCTCGGCAAGCTCTTCTTCGTCCGAGTTGTTGTCCTCAACGCTCTTCCCCTCGTCACTTACTTCTGAATGCGTCCCCTCGGCAAGTTGCTGCTTCTTGAATTCATCGTCGTCGAACACGCCAGGGTGGAGAGTCGATGGCTGAGACTCTGTGTCACCTACCACAGCCTTTTCAACGGTGGGCAAATCACGAGCAGTTGCAGCACTCGCCGCTGCGACTAGAAGAACAGCGAGGAACAAAGTCATGTGCAGAACGCGACGTTCCATTGCCATCCTTGAAGTGCCTGCATTTCACCATTTCAAATTAGCCTGCCATTCTTCCACAATCCATTCTCACGAAAAGATTCAACTGACTTCTACGCAAGCTTTGGTAATCCAATAACACTCTATTCTTGTGCAGAACTTGGCGTGAGAAAGCAGCGATTTCTGATTGTTAGAACCAGAGTACCGGGTATACATGCGACGCCAATGATCTAGAAAGCGGAAGCTGATGATGAGACACCACCGGAAAACGAAGTAAATAACCAAGACTGTTAGAACCAGAGTATAGTGTAGACATGCAGCCACGTCAACCTAGAAGCCAGAAAGCTGATGAGCGAAGGGCGGTATCTCACCTGTAACAGTAAGCAGCAATATATATTCCCCTAGCTCACGTGATCAACAGACACAAGCTCAATTTCCAAACAGCTCACCTGCGCAACCACAAAAAAGCAGGCTCAAGGGGTCAGACTTGTAACGCAGCTGTGCAGCTCAAAGGATGATGGAGTGCAACTAATTAGTCTAAACTTTGGACTCAACACAAGTAACAAATATGTCAAGCTTCAACGAGACTAAGATCATACTGTAGTAATAAGAATAAGGATGGGTAAAATGAGAAATTCAAGCTACAAATGCTGCAGGCTACTGAACGAAATTAGGCAAAAAGCTCGCCAATAACGTTGCAATGCACGTATACTATCTCTTGTTAAGTACGAAGGATGAGGGAGACGGAGAGGAAGAGAGAACGCACACGAAGGCTGATGATCTGTTGCTCGTTTGAAAATGAATCAGAAGAGGTTCTTTATTTATTCACATCGGAACGAAGGTAACACCGTCTCATCTCGACGCCACCCCGTTAAGGTGACGCACAATTCCCAATCAACAGTTCACGTAACGCCAACTGACAATTATACTATTGTAAAAAACTTCTGTCATCTCCTCTTTATCATACTAGACCCATAGAGCCTTGCCGCCAGCTTCTTCCCCATGCTTGTTGGCACCTTGCCCCCAGAAAAGGACCGGGGGAGTGAACCAGCTGTGCCCACCAGTGCACCATGAAGGATGAATGTTCAGTGGTCAGAAGTGGTCATAAAACAGTTTTCTGTTGGGTTCCAGTTCCCTAGCTAACCATGGTGATTAGCTCAGTTGCTTTTTTTTTCTACCTACCTACTAACTTACAACCTGCTTGTGGGTTGTTAGTGCGTAGGTAGAAAAAAGGGACTTTACCTATGTATAAACCATCTACTTACGTAGTAGTTATCTATTTTCCTACCTAACTATCTATATATGAGACCTATTTTCGTACAGAATTGGTTACTAAGGTGAAACCAAATATTAACTCAGTTGAAGTTCATCCACAACTGAGTAATAACAGGCATCCAGTGGATGGTGTGCTGGTGGGTGCTAGTTCACTGTGGCTGATACCATGATGGATGACCAATAAAGTGGTCAGGAAACAGTTTTTTTTGTTGGTTTCTTGCTCCCAGCTAGCTTGACCCTTGGCTGTTAGCTCAGTTGCATTTAAATTTTTTCTTTTTGTTGCTCTGCCCATAGGGTGAGAGAGACTATGCATTGGTGTTAAGAGTTGGTCATAAAATTTTTGCTCAAACTTGAGCAAATGTGTGAATGACATCTAAAGATGATGAAACCCTGCCAAACTTCATAAAAAGAAAGTACCCAAGAAAGGGAGAGAAAAAGAAACAAGGGGCAAGGACCAAAGTCCAGGCTAGCAAACAGCCCAAACGAGGTGGGCCACAAGGAGGCAAAAGAAACCACTTAGTACCGAAACCAAACATACAGCATCTAAAGTATTATTATATGTAAAGTGAGGCACTGCCCATCCAAAGGGCAGAACCTGAGTGAAAAAGCCTGTTATGATGTGAAGCGCAGATGGAGGTTTCTTACAATGCATAAAGTATTTTGAAAACAACACAAGACTGTTTCCACTCTCTCAGCTTGGAGAATGGGTTACACTCAGGGAACCTAAGCAAAAGTTCGTGGGATTAAAGCCCACTCCAAATGTAAAGAGATTTTTGAAAAAAACTTTAGGTGTGCATGTCTTAGAGAGCATGTTTTGTAGAAGTGCATGTGTCTCAATTAGATGCAGTGTTTCATTTTTGAACAAAGAAATTGGGAAAATTTTGGAAACATTTAGTTTGTCTAGTTTAAATTTGACTAATTTTGCTAATCTTTTTTTAATATATAAAAAAAGACTAAATTCCAGCAAGGGAGGTTATTAGTTTGAACCTGCCATAAAGCTAGGCAGAGTTATTACTGAATAAGCTTCCTGTTTGACTTTATGGTTTGTTAATAGGTAGTAAAAACAGCCCTTTCCTATGCAAAGACCAAAAAACTACTTACTTATCTACTGAGTAATCATCTATTTTCTTGCCTGTCTACCTATAATATGACCTATTTCTTATAGCATTGCAAATTGACCCACTCACATTGGGATCATGGTAAAAACCCCAAAGCCCATTTATTTATTTTATAAATATTCTACATATTCATAAAAATATCTCTGTAGATTAAATCAGGGCCCCTGAGTCCAAATCTTTAATTTTAGGGGCCTAATATGGCCATGTAGTTGGGTTTTGGGGTTTTTACCATGATCTGAATGTCGGGGTCATCAGTTCGCCTTGGCCATTGGGTACCAAAGTGATATAAACTCAGTTGAGGTTCATCCACTCGCACAGCTAAGTCATAATGGGCATCCGGTGTGGATGATGTGTTGTTGGGCCCCAACAAAAGTATCCTATGTGAATAAATCCATTTTCCCAGAGAGGTGAGACGAAGAAATTCACTGTTAATGAACACTAAACTCTCTAATTAGTTTAGCACGGTTTTAGTTTAACATGACAAGCATAGTTTAGCATAGTTTTTAGTTTAACATGACAAGCCAAACCAGTGCTGAGATTGTTTTTCCTTACAAGATCTGATCGGACAGCAATCTACCTCACCCAGTTCTCTGATGAGGCAAAGTTCATTAGGACGCTGCAGGCTAAGTACTATTCAAAAATCTAAGTGCACCTTTCCAGACCTTTTCAATCATGGAAGCAGTCGAGTACAGCAGCTCTTAGAGACATTTCCAGAATTGGAAGTAGTTTGCCAGCAGCTGCTTACAAAATGCTGTTACTGTAGCTAATCTAGTACCGCCAGGGCAGCAGTAAGATCGACCTGCGAAGTGTACTTTGGCAAGAAGTATAGACATTAAATAGTGTACAACTGAGTTTAGCCCTCCAAAATTTGAATTATTGCATATGTCAAAAGACTTCTACAGTGAAGTACAGTCATTAATAGTGTGAAAAAAGAGTTTTGAAGCTCTAAAGTCGCACCAGATACAATGAAGCTAAAAGTCTTGTGTTTTTAATCAAAGTCTGCTTCTGATTGGCGTGGAATAATAGTTGGCCTAGGTTGTGACCTTTAAATACTCTCTCACCTTATAATGGGTGAGCATGGGGAAATAAATATTGATAGATGGCCAAATAGGTGTTGTGAGTGAAGCATTTGCACAAGAAATGGAGATTGTAAAAGAGGGGCAATTCAAAAAACATCACTGATTTTAATTGGTTTGCCATAAGGGGTTAGCCTTGGTTGCCTTTAAATAGTTTCTCACCTTATGCTATTCAATTTTTCATGTTTATGGTTGGCATGAGGAAATAAAGAAGACTCTATGTTGGATATGGTAAGCATCAGTAGACGCCCAAAGAGGTGTTGTGGGTGGAGCATTTGCACAAGATATTAGGATGGGAAAAGGGTCAATATTCAAAAAATGATTGTGTTTAATTGGTTTGCCATAAGGGTTGGTGTAGATGGTGGCCTTCAAACAGGTAGTCTCTCACTTTATGTTGTTCAATTTTTCATGTTTGTGGGTTGTCATGGGGAACTAAATAAGACTCTATGTTGCTTGTTTATGGCAAGAGTACATACTCAAATAGGTGATGGGGCGGTGGAGTTCCTGTAACTCGATCTCCTTGATCTCCCAACAAAGGTTCCAGTTGTCTATGCAGGCCAAGAGGCTTGTTATTTATAATGACGACAATCAGCAGGGCATGGGTCCAGTGTAGTCTGTCCTACTATTCTGTGCAGTAGATCCTTTATGTGGCGGACTGATGGTGAATTTGGGAAGCTCTTCATGAGCACATGTAGCAGCAAAAAATTATGGGACCTGAAAAGTTGTAGATGACATTTTTCTCTGTTTGGTGGGTGCAATATTTAGAGGTTATCTTTAAATTCACCCTTTCTTTGGGCCCTAGTTCGACCTTGTA
>Ga0209611_10006821_pt1 | contig 18520 bp, 14 predicted proteins | sample S1TSphgellanicum_3_FD_187693 | JGI IMG/M metagenome (GOLD analysis project Ga0209611, IMG submission 187693) | Host-associated microbial communities from peat moss isolated from Minnesota, USA - S1T2_Fc - Sphagnum magellanicum MG (SPAdes) (version 2) | ecosystem: Host-associated > Plants > Peat... | reverse complement strand
GATATTTGTTGGAATGGGGAATTCCATGGCAACACGCTAATCCGACATTAGTTAACTGGAAGAGGAAGTAATCTTCATGGCTATGTTCACCAATGAAATTGTTGGACCATGGAGGGGAGCTTTCATCATAGTCATACACCATCAAACCCTAGAAGCTCCAAGAGATTGCAAAGTTTTAAGTGCACATGCAATTCTACATCAACTTAAAATATATAGTTCATGTAATTTCAACCCTTCTCGATGATTTCACATGATAGCCTGGTAGTATTATTTGTATTAAAGGATGACTAGGGAAAAAAAAACCTTCCATTTTGAAGATTCCTTGAAATTTGCCTTTCACTCAAAGCTTTTAGAACTGAAACAAAAGTGGAAACAATATATATTTCCATGCTATGAACTGCAGAAACAACATTTGGGCTAGGGAAAATCATGGGGAATAATTTTGAGATCATTGTTTGGTGTCAAATGATAGCACAAATGGACACAGATGCAAGCACCATCTGTAACAACATTGGAATTAGGTACATCCAAGAACTTGCAAGTCCTATAATCATCAAAGTAGTGAGGCGGTTTAATGAATGATTCATGACTTTAACTTCTGATTCAAGTTTACTTATAGAACAACAATTTTTATCTTGTACTTCGAACCTCAATTATCATCTCTTGCAGAAGAGAAAACAAACACAAGCAAAGATGTTGTTCACTTGTTCCTGCCCCAAAGATTCAATTGATCAAATTGCCTGATGGACTTCATCACGAACAATAAAGTTTACAATGTACATTGGATAACATTTTTTTTCAAAAAATTCCTTACAAAATAATAATATGATAAGCCAGTGTTTTTTTTTTTTTTTTTTTTTTTTTTTTGCTGACAAAAAAATTGGGAATCTTTTGGAGGTTTTTTGTAGTATAAATTCAATGGATAGAATTATTCCTCATGAACATAGAATGCTTTATAATCTTAGAATTTGAATGAATAATTTCCCTTGTTTCAACTAGAGTTTGAACTTATGTTGGGTATGTCATGAATATCAATATTAATATTGATATCTTACAAGATGCTCACCTAGTATTATAACCTTTTCATATTATATGAGTGATACCCATATATTTTCATATAGTCATTTGCATGGATTGGGAATGATACCTTACCCGTTTGGTCTTGTTTCGCACCAACTTGATAATACCAATATTGGCTTGTATTGAAGAGTTTATTACTCATTAATAATAAGAGTATAGAGTCGAGTGTTGATTTCATTAGAATGTTGCTAGCTTCAGTGTGTGATTGGGTGTGTAGGGGAGTGGGAAGCTAAGTGGCCATTATGTATAGCCATCAAGTTGGAGCTTCAATTTTCCATCACTAAGACCTTTTTTGGCAAAAAACTCCTTGAGGGAATGTTATCTTATTGATTGTATCTTATAGATTTATGAATGTTATCTTTCAAATATGTTGGGATTCTGGACCTAGATGGCATTTAACATTCCCTCAACTCAAGGTATGAGCCCTTCTCAAACTTTTTTTGTTATTTTTTTCCCTATGTAAGTTGCTACTCAAGATTTGCATATAGTCATTTAAAAAATTAAAAAATTGTAAGTTGTGAGTTGCAACTCTAGAGCTCATAGATTTGTATGTAGATTTTTGTGATCTAATATAGTGAAATTGATGCCTATTTTTGCAAAGAATCAATTTCACAAATCCATTTTGTTCTTCAAATTTCATTTGTGTTTCCCTTTTCATTCAAGCTTAGGTTTCCCTCGTTTGTTGTGACTTGTCATTGCAACTTGCAAGGATGTGATTCGAAGGTTTATAGTTCTATAGATTAAAGCATCAAAGGAGTCGAGAGTTGAGACTTAAAACTTGTCAATTCATTTTCATTGAATGCTAGTTTTAGGGCTTTTGTTTTTTTGCTTAATTCTAGGTTCTTGATTTGCATTTCTTCTTGTTCAATTTTTTTGAACTCACACTTGCAAGTTAGAAAGACTTATAATTTTACAATCATTTTTTTTCTTTTTAATTTCATGAGATTGAATTCACAAATCCAAACTCAGCATCTCTTCTTCCAATGTTTTGATTCATCTAAGAATCCAAACCTTACAATGCCACTTTGCCTTATGTATGACTAGTGTGGCCTGTGGCGTTGGCCCAAGTGTTACCACGTCCTCAACTGATTTTCCCTTCCAAAACCTGGTTTGGAATTTATTTGAATTTTCAGCAGCAGAAATCACTTAAAAATCAATATCTCCCACATTCAGAATCCAAATCTTACCAAATAAATTCCATTAAATCTTGCTCATCAAGATCTTCCAACAACAGCAAAGGCACATTCCAATTCCTCCAAAATTTTCGGCTACGATTCAATTTAAATTTCAGTGAAGAAATCATTCAATATTAAAAAACTTTTGCACTGCAAGTCCAAATGTCATGGAACCAAGCCCATGCACCCCTTCTCATCAAGAGCTTTCCAAAGACACCAAGAACATGATCTGAAGCATCCCGGGTGGATCGATCTTATAACTACAAAACAAAACAAAACAAACTACCTTCCTTCATAGATAGATGATTCCACAATATATCCAAAATCTTATAGTTTTTCCAGTGTCCCAAAGTTTCCTCTAAGTGGAACATGGTCTCTTGACTGTATAATCAATCCATTTGAACCCTTGAAATTAACATGTTTCCATATGCAATAGATGTATCAAACCCTCCAACTCAGTTTTTTGTGCTTGAAATAATTCCTGAAATTCGTTTTGAATCTATAAACTCTTAAAAGATTGTGGAGTTATTCAATTCTCAATCTAACCCACCTTTAAAGAAGCAAAAAGCCAAATTCAGATTGTAGGAAAAAACACAAAAAATCCTACAATTGCACTGGGAAATTTTAGATAGAGTGGTCTTTTAGGTTACCATGGCTAGAGGGTGTAGTGGCAAAGGGTGGGTTTATACATAATGTGAAATGTAGGATTAAACTTTGCTCCTCGATTGAGAACATGGACAAGATTTATTGAATTTTAAAGAGGATACTTTGACAAAACATTTGGATTGGAAGATTGTTGTGTGGGACTTGCCCAAGTTTGGGGTGAAGAAAGGTGGGGAATACATTGCTATAAATTGTATCCACTTGAAAAATATGAGGTTGTATGTGTGGAGGGGTCCTAAGTCTATTTTAGCAAAAGCAAACAAATTAATGGGTGAAGGAAATTGGAAAGTTGTTAAAATAAAGACATTATTTCATGTTCTTTCCCATGGGCATCCAATGTTCGAGTATGAAAGTTTGTATAAGATGTTTGTTAGCTTAGTTGTCTCCAAAAGTCCAACCATGTATTGGTTTAATAGTGTTAGTTGGATCTAATAATGCTAGTTGAATTTATGCACACCCAAGTTGACAACGCCATTGTCAAGGCCATACAACTTGCCCAATTCATAATTTTTTCTTATGATGAAGTTACTACCAATGAGAACTAGTCATGGATATGTGTCCATGCATATGTGATGGACTGTTGGACCAAGGTACCTCTTTTGGTTTGTGTTGATGGGGGTTGTGGATGGATTGGGTTCTAACCTCATTGAAATGATCATGAATGCATTGCTTAAAAGTGGGGGGCTAATCGAAGAGGAAATGTCCATGAAGTTGTTATGTTTGGGGCTAATGGGGTGAATGTATTTTAGAGGGGCAAAATAAGAATAAAAAATAAATTAAAAAATTCATGGGATACATTTTTTATCGGTGTTCATTTTGTTACTCATGGGTGCAATTTGTTTCCTTTTGTCTTTTGTTTGATTTTTACATGCCATGTGTAATGATTTTTTATGTTTTTCGTGATACACATGGTAAACAAACTTGTTCTTTTTGTTAGACATACACTTGCTGCTTAGGCTTGCTTGTGTTTTTTCATTGATGAAAACATGTAATCATTTTTGAAATTTGTCAAGAAGATAAGTATCTTCATTTTTTACTTCATAGTTGCAATGAAGGTTTACCAAGGTCAATTGTATAATTTGTATTGTGACATCACCTTTTCCTTCTATAAAAATAAGTTCTGGTCTTTTTGTGGCTATTACAAAATGACCATCATCAAATTCATACAAAATGGGTGATTGACTACAATATAAATTGCATCAAACATCTTGCTTTTGTTTCAAACAGTGAGAAGACCTAGGTTCATTAAGAAGAAATTTGCCCAAATTAAAGACATGTGTTATGTTGCTTGTGACATAATCGACATTTGCCCGTGCTATATTGCTTGTGAAAGTTAAGTGCAAAAGCAAGCATATAAGATTGTATACCTTGCAATCCAAGAAATAGAACTTGGATAAGGAATGCTAGGTAAAGTATTCAAAAATGGGGGAGGGCAATCTTCAAGGACTACCATGGGGAAGGCAACCTTGCCTTCCAACACAAAATCAAGATAGTAACAAATAAATAAAAAATGATTGGAATTTCCAATTGTCCATGGAAAGGGCAAGAAGATAATTACCTTTTAATCCAAATAGTTATACCTTTGAATGTAGTTGGTCCAACAAACCAATACCTTCTAAAACCTTGTTGCCTTGTCTTTGTTGAATTCTTATCTTCCATCAAATGGCTTGTAGATTGCTTTAACCATTCTTTTGCAGCTACCTTCTAACAAGCTACAATGTTTTAAATAACAAGTTCTAAAGGTAACACAAAAAACTAAAATAAACTACTATGAGAACTACAATATTTTACATCAAACTACAATGAACTACTATCATTCTAGAGGGAAAGTAAAGCCCCCAAAAAAAAAAAACATAAAAAACATGAAACACAAATTTCACAACCTTTACATGCCACTTGCATCACTTTTTCTTCATACAATATCTCTTTCCTTCATTTCTCCAAAACTTTCCACACAAGAATGATGGGGATCCCTTTCTTAATGTCCCTCTTCCATAAATCACATAAGGTTCACATTCCACTCACAAAAGTAGGTTCCTTTACCTAAATCCTTGCACAAATCCCTCCTAGTTGATTGGTAAACACATACCAATCACTTATTTACATGGACTAATTAACATAATGGTTTCATCTTCAAAATAAAGTAGAAGATGGTTAATATCTACCAATTATCGAGTTATTAGGATGCCCATAGGACTAACCAGTTTAGGTGGATTTTCTACCCATAACATTTTGACCCCTCTAGCCTAGATTATGTCCTCAAAATTTGGCCTATATGGTTTTAGATCAGATGAGGCACTATTGCCTAATGTCCTAGATGGGGAAGCAATAATCCCATTGTTTACAATGATAAATTTAAACATGGCTCCTAGGGCCATTGTGGGTGTCTAAAATGTTGGTCATCTTGTAGATTATGTTTTGGAGAATTATCTTTTGAACAAGGGTGGTGAGACTCCTCATCAAATTGGAATTATGGAAAGATTCGATGGTAAACCACAAGGTGACAACAATAGGTGGCCTCATTTGCCAATGTGGGAAAAGGGGCTACATTCAAAATAACTTCTAGCTTTCTTTTGAATTCATTGCATTTGGATTTTTTTTGCTTGTCTTTTGTTATCGTGCTGCCATCTCCAACTTCAACATCACATTCTCCTTTTAAAGGGTTGGATTTTGTTACTATTGCCTTCATGGCCTTACACTTCCACTTGGCCATTTAAAGATGTGTAATTCAATAATTATTACCCTTGATTCTATTAAGTTTTTAACTTGGATGACTTCTAAGCTCCCTACATGGATCACATAATGTTGGAAAAATGATTGCTTTAATGTGTAATTGCTCCCTTATTGTCAACCCACCCTATTGGTTCTTGAAGGTAGCTATGTCTTCGTCAAGTTTTTCCAATTGTCATAGCTTGGTTTCTTTGTCTTGCCATGTGATATCTTCAAGGGTGGCTATTTTGTAATTCAAATTGAGGTACTCCTCAATTTGCACATTGATTACCTCCTATTGATGGTCATTGTTGGCATGTAAGTCCTTGACATTGCTTTTTAGAAACTTTAGCTTGTTTTTAGTGTGATTTAGCAACACCATTACATTTCTATCTTTTGTATTTAACGGTTAAGCCCTTGGAGTTCTATTTCCATTTCCTCCTCGAGTTGTTTATCTAGGGTAACAATTATTTCCAAATGGTGTTTGGACAATAACTTTAGCCTATTGTTGCCACTATTACAATTTATGGTTTTTTTAATTGGGTTTTTTAGTCAAAAAATACTCAAATAATGACAAGCATAAAAAAAACCATCATGTTAATTTGGACAAGTCAATTTAACCATGCTAACGTGACAGGGTAATCAATTTTGACTTTGTTGTTTTGATTAACAAAGTAATTGACAAAATGACTAACTATTTGACTAGTAGATAATGGACTATTTAATTAGGTCAAATTTATACCTAAATTAATATCATTTTTCAATTAATTAAAAAAACTAATAGGTAAGTAAATTAATAGGTAAGTAGGTAGTAAATAGGTCTAGGTAGGTTGAAAAAATGCACTTAGGTAAGTAGGTGATAAATTAACCTAACTTAACTTATTTAACTTAACTTAACATACTTATTTTAGCCTTCTAAGCATGCACATAGGTTGCAAGTATAAAGAATTGAACTCCAAACCTCTATTATGATAAACCAAGTCTTTACCAATGGACTGCACCATCAAATGTGTTCAATTTTTGTGAAGTTTTTTATTTCACATGTTTATTTCACCTTAGCAATTAGTCGCTAAACTTAGTGGTTAAATTTAATGGTTTAATCTAATGGTTAAACATAATGGCTAAACTTTATCTAAATTTAACGATTAAATTTAGTGGTTAAACATTGTGGCTAAACCTAGTTGAGAAATTTAATGGTTCAACTTTGGTGAAATCTAATGTCTAAATCTAATGGCTAAACTTTGGCTAAATTTAGTAGCTAAATATAATGACTAGACATAATCACAAAACTTTGGTAAAACATAATGGCTAAACCTAGTTGACAAACCTAATGACAAAACTTTGGCTAAACCTAATGTTAGGCATAAAATTAACGTTAAAAAACTTTAAATTTGGGTCATTATTCCTTCCATGGGGAACGTCCAAAAAGAATGTCATAAGTAGTAATGCTTCAAGCTTTTGCTTCTCCCTTTAGTAACCTCTTATTGTAGAAAAACCTAGGGTTAATGTATAAAGGTGGTTATGATAAGAAACTTTAAGAGGTTGTCCAATTTTGTCTATGGTTGGTTTTTCCTTACCCTTTTTTCACTTTCTACCTATGATCCTTATACAATCATTTTTTGGACAATAGGTAGGATAACATAGTCATACCAACCTTACTTAATATCAACCTATCACTATGATAAATTGTGATCTACTAAGTTAGTTCTTTATTGCCCTTGGTTAACCATCATTAATATCATCATATCTTCTTGTTATCCTATTACCTTTTATATTTTCTGCTTTGTTCCCATCTTCATTCACTAGACAACAACTTTGATTTGAAGTTGGAACCCCCCTACACTAGAATAATTTGTATCCTTCACTTTTCAAAACCACAAACCGCATTCAAGGATGAGATGTGTAGCCATACACATTCACAAACTGTTAGAATCCTTTATGTTCCAATCAGATACATGAAGTCCTCCTTAGTGTTTTCTTAATAACTCCATCTATTAGCTAACATAAAATATAAACCCTTTCCTTAATTGTAAGATTAATTAACCTCTAAGTACATCCCCCCACCAAAACATAGCTTGCCCACAACCTCCTTTTTCTAACACCATAACCTAACCTAATCCTCCTCTAAACCCTAAAAACATTTTTTACCCTTTCACAAGTCTTCCACTTCTCCTTAAATACTTCCTCCCTTTGCTTCCTTTGCCATTCTTCATCCTAGATAGTCCTTGAGTAGTCACCACCACCTGCCTTGCCTCCCATTCATACCTCCACTTCTCCTCCTTTGTGTCTTCTCTTAACTAATTTTAAAGGCCTCATTTTTCATGAACAAATAGCCACACCCTACTTGTTGGTTGATGATGTATTTAATCCCCTCGAAGTTTTCCCAAATCTTCACATCATGTTCCTACTTCCACCCCAACTCATGAATATTTGAACATTGTCACATCAAATGAAAATCACCAAAAAACCCACCCAACCTTCTATTGTAATGCCTTAGCCTCCCTAATCAAGACCTAAAAGAAATTCTAGGAGTGAATATTTTGTAATGATTGTCTTCCTTTACCCAATAGGTTAATTAATCCAAGGGAGGATAAAAAAACCTTTATCCTTTTTAGGCTAATTAACCCCCTTCCTCCCACCTTATCCAAACCACTGCTCCTTAGAATCCAAGGTAGTTAAAACTTTATTCTAATTCATTTTAAATCATGATTTTTTCCCCCTTTCCCCAAAAGCTTTCATCCCACAAAATGGGGTTAGGTTATTTTTTACTCAATACCTAATAACTTTCTCTAGTGGTTAAACATAATGATTAAACCTTGGTTAAATTTAATGACTAAATTTTATAATTAAATGTAATGACTAAACCTTGACTAAACATAGTGATTAAACTTTAGTTAAACATAGGTTAAACTTAATGGTTAAATATAGTGGTTAAACTTAAATTTAATTTAATGGCCAAATTTAATGAGTAAACATAGCAACTACACCTAATGTCTTAACTTAATAACTAAAATTTTGTTAAACTTTGGGTAAACTTGATCACTAAATCTATTGATTAAACATAATGACTACACCTAATGATTAAACTTAGGTAAGTAAGTGGATGGATAGGTAGGTAAGTAAAGTAGGTTGTGCAAATGTGAAAAAATATAAATAAGTTGAAAGGTAGGTGAGAAGGTATAGGTAAATAGGTAAGTAATGTACATGTTCATTAATAAAAAACAACAAATTAGTCAATTTGAACCATTTAGAAAACCATGTTTTGTAATAGTGTGGCCTTTCCTCTTTTCAAAGCTTTCAATAGGCCTATTATTGTCCATAACACTAACACTTTTCTTTCGATTTGATTTAGTACATTACAAATTTGCCCTTTCCATGTATTTATGCTTTTACAACATTTGGACCACCGTGATATTGTCCATTTTGTTGCATGACATGTGGGCTTGCCATGAGGGTAACTTTTAATGCATTCTAGGTGGGATAGTTATGCTCATTACCCACCCAAGGCCCACCCAATGTTTTCTTTGTTTATAAAGAGAAAAGGATATTGCATCTTCATCCATAAAATATTGAATTATTCAAAACAAACCCAAATTTGAATCCCATGTGATTCATGCTATGAGGTAGTTTGACCTTCTAAACTAGGTAGGTTGACTTACTTTATAACTAGTGAACTCTTCCAAAACTTAAAGGAAAAGGCATAAGGAGTCAAGACTTGTTGAACAATTAGAGCCACTTAAACTTTATAATATTGAAAACTATAGAATCTCTTTAAATAGCATTTCCAAAGCTAACATTTAGAATAAAAGGCAAATGATAACAATCATATTATATATGTAGTCCAAATTGTACAATCCCAAATTTTAAAATTGGAGTACAATATTCTTATGATTATTGGAAATTGCATTTCAACACACACATTTTCGTGAACAACTATATATATATATATGTATACCTTGCTCTCCAACTTAAATCTGTAATCGGTTTTTTTGGATATTTTCAGCCATTTATCTGAATAAATATGGATTTATAGTTTTTGGTCAATTTATGAACTAATTGAGTTATGCCTACACTAAGTAAAAATTTCCCATCTTCTCTTTGTACCAGTTTTCCATCATTAAAGGCTTGTATACGAGCTATCAAGGTTACATCTATAATAGTTCCACTATTGTTAGCTTGACACTTAGGTGATTGTCGACCTCTACATTTGCAAAACGTCATGCACATGGATTCACACTATTTAAAGCTTGTACTTCGCCCAAATTATTGTTTACATGCCATTGTATTGTTGCTAGTGGATTCATTCTAGAAGTACACAAAATTGATAAACAAAAGTCACCATATCTTGAGGAAAAAAGTCAGAAGTCACCATATTTAGACAATGAGTTCCTGGAGGTCACCAGAACAATGCAGGGATCCCAAGAACAAATTTTTACTTTGTTGGCTGACCTCTAACCAAATTTGGCTCACTCCTCTTGTGGATGATGGCGAGTCCACCTACTTGATAAAAGTAGTGTCAAGTATAAAATTATGAAGTTGAGCTTCTATAAAATTAAGAAATTTTTGCCTTCTACAAAACTAGGAATTTTCGGGCTTTTAAAGTTTCCACACCATTTATGAAATACATTGAGCAATGGAGAAACAACAGCAAAGGAGAAAAAAATGCAAATAAAAATACCGCATTTCAAGGCTCCATGAGTCCCTCCTTTCAGCCACTACAATTTTCTGAGACTGTTGTTTATGTGTGGAACAACAGCCCTTTTGAGTGTTTTATAAACAAAAGAGAGTCAAACATATTGACCCATTTGCCTGTTTCGGCTTCTCTTTGCAATCATAATAATGGAAAGGCAACCAAAAAGTGTTACACTACTCTGCAATTGTCTTCTGCCCTTCATGCCTCGCTCATTTGGGGAGACAGCATAAATGAATCTCTAGGTTTCAATCTACTAATTTCTAAAAGCATCCGCACCACTTGCCTCATTGTGGGTCTTGATACAGGTGAATTATCCGTACAAAAGAGTGCAACTTTCAACATGAGCTCCATCTCAGCCACTCGAACAGTGTCACTCAGCTCCATTCGCTTGTCCAGAATTTCAGTTATGGGTGTTGATTGCCTCACCTCTTTTACCCAAGTCACAAGGTCCCCACCTTCTTCAATTGCTTGAATTGGACGCCTTCCCGTAAGCAACTCCAATAGAACCACCCCAAAACTGTATATATCACATTTTTCTGTGACCTTCATTGTATATGCATACTCTGCAAAAGCCCATCAGCAATCTCTCTCAGAAGTGTCCATATGTCACATAAAAACTGTAATGTCAGCTGTTGAGAATCTCACACCTTGTTGTAAACAACTGCCCAAAACATGAATGAATGGTTGGGAAACATGACTTCTGATTCACCTGCCCACAAATAAACCTGACAAGAGTACAGCTGCATTGGGCTAGAGACCTCTAACTATCAAGAAAGACTAACTGTATGGAGGAAATAGACTGAGAGGGTCACTGTACCAGGTGCAATGTAGCCATAAGAGCCAGCAATGGCTGACATGTACTTGGATTCTTGCACATCGATGAGCTTCGCCAACCCAAAGTCACCAACGTGTGCCTCAAAATGATTATCCAAAAGAATGTTGTTTGACTTGATGTCGCGGTGGATTATATGTGGTTTGCAATCATGATGCAAGTATGCCAAGCCCTCAGCAGCCCCCAGTGCTACTTTGTACCGCCTATCCCAATCTAATTGGCAATTCTCTGCACTTAACAGCTCACCCAGGCTTCCTTTTGGCATATACTCGTAGAGAAGAAGATTGAAACCCTGCTGTGAGCAGAATCCTAGAAGCTTGACAATGTTCCGGTGTCGGATTTTCCCCAGCGTCATTATCTCGGCAGTGAAACTATCATACTGAACAGGACCGTCTTTCTGAGTAGACAGCTTCTTTACTGCTATAACTTTCCCTGAAGGCATGACTGCCTTGTACACCTTTCCACATGCTCCCCTTCCAACTTCTGTATTGTCACTGAAGTTATCAGTGGCTTGAATCACATCACCGACTGTGATGTCTGTCTTTGGGAATAAATCATGAGGATCCTGTGATAGATTCTCTTCCACAGGCACAAGTGCACTTGGACGCCGGCAAAACCAACATGCACCCAGAAGAATGATCAGCACTGCCCCACCAATGACAGCTGCAATGATACCCACTATCACACCAGTTGACACATTTGAATCCTGCCAATTGCTTGGTGGCAGTGGTGGTGGCAGAGGATTAGAAGTGGGGCACACACTAGGTAAATCACTGCCACAGAGACCTGTATTGCCAACAAAGCTGCTTGCATTTAACCGCTGAAAGATTGGGCTGTCTGGCACGGGTCCTGACAGCTGATTGTATGACACATTGAAGCTCTGAATGCTGGTTAGATTCCCCAGTGCAGCAGGTATTGAACCTACTAAATGATTGAATGACAAGTCCAACATCTGTAGCATGACCAGATTTCCAAGCTCTGCTGGAACGTTCCCCACCAGTTCATTGTGACTCAGATTGAGCCCATACTGCAGACTGTTGATCTTGCCCAGTGATTGAGGAATGTTGCCTGAGAACATATTCCCACCCAGTTGCAAATAGGATATATGTGTGCAAGTGTTCAATGTGTCTGGAATGGAGCCCACCAGTCGGTTATTGGAAGCCAGCAGTGACTCAACTTGCAAAAAGTTGCCAAAATTTGCAGGAAGACTGCCTGTGAACAGGTTGTTGCTCAAGTCAAGATATTGAAGTGAAGTGCAGTTGCCAAGTCCCAGAGGGATGCTACCAGTGAGAGCATTGTTGGAGACATTCAGGGTTACTAGCTGCACAAGTTGGCCTAACTCCTCTGGAAGAATTCCTGTGAAGTTGTTGTCAGCTATGGACAGCATTTGGAGCAACTGGAGGCTTCCCAGTGAAGGAGGAATGTTTCCAACAAAGTGGTTTTCAGTTACATCAAGTTGCAGCAGACCTGAAATTTGGCTCACTTCATCCAAAATGGTACCTGTGAAAAAGTTAGCCTCAAGGTGCAAGCGTTGCAGTGATTTGCAGCTCAACAAACCTGGTGGAATGGTGCCTGACAGGTCATTGCTTCCCACATGCAGCCACAATAGACCCTTTGTGTTGCAAAGTTTAGGAGGAATACTTCCATTGAGATGATTGTTTGAGACCTCCAAGACTGTCAGATTGCTCAAGCTGCCCAGTAGAGGCGGGATCTCTCCCACCAAGTTGTTGCTGAACAACTGGAGAATTGACAAATTTGTCAAGCTCTGTAGTTGTGTTGGAATGGTCCCTGTGAGTTGATTGATAGACAGATCCAATTGTGACAGGCTTGTAGCACTGCCAAACTCTGGTGGGATCGGACCAGTCAGCTCATTTTCAAACAAGTGCAGCAACTGCAGGCTTGGCAAGGACCCAAGCTCTGCAGGAATGTCACCTGACAGTTTATTCTCTGAGAGATCAATCTCCAATACACTCGTAAGGTTGCCAAAGGATTTTGGGATAGAGCCATTGAAACTGTTTGTGTATATGTAAAGCTGCTGCAGTTCTTGCAATTTTCCAAGCTCCTCTGGAATTGTGCCTGTGAGGGAATTGCTGTAAAGAGCCAGCATTCGCAGGTGGGAACAGTTGCCAAGCTCTGGTGGAATGCCCCCCTCCAAATTATTTTGCCACAATACCAAGCTTGTCAGGTTCTCAAGAAGCCCAAGACTCTGCGGTATAGTACCATTCAACTTATTCTGAGCTAAACCAAAAACTGAAAGACTCTTGCAACCTGCAATTTCTACAGGGATGGGCCCAGTCAAATAATTTTGTCCCGCACGAAATGTCTTCAAATTCTGCAATCTACCCAAGCTAGTTGGCAAGGAACCATCCAAGCTATTGGTGATGCAAATGAACTCCACAAGTGAGGACAAGTTTCCAATCTCTTCGGGAATTGAGCCAGACAAGCCATTATTACCTAAGTAGAGAATTTGAAGTGAACCCAAGTAGCCAATTTCGGGAGGGATGATGCCTGTCAGGTAGTTGTTACTAAGATCCAGGAATGCTAACTTAGAGAGATTGGTGATGGAGTTAGGGATTGGGCCTGAAAGCTGGTTATTAGAAAGATTCAAGTATCGCAGTGCAGCTAGTCTGCCAATGCTTGGAGATATGCTACCTGAGAGATTGCGGCTTGACAAGTCAAGATCCCAGACTCGTGGCTGACTACTATTTCTGCAATATACACCTTCCCACTGACAAGGAAAACTATCTGAAGCGTTCCAGCTAGCTAAAACCCCATGGTGGTCCACTAGACTACTCTTGACATCCAACAAAGCCTCTCCATCACTTGAAAGAGCGTGACATTGTGTTGTTGCCAGTACCATCACCACCACAAGGCTCACCACCAAAGCCCAAGACTCAGATCTTCCTTGTATCATCTTCGTGGCACCATGACCAATGATAAAGCCCATCTTAGCTATAGCCAGCTTTGGGCCTTTCACTAAGCTACATTACTGATCACCCAGCCGTTGCCCCAATGGAACACAAACCTCTGAAAGAAATCTGAAACTAACATACCTGTAGCTGGAGAAAACACAACCCTATCGCAAACCCAAAAGTTCTAGGCTTCACTAGCTCCAAGTGAAGGTGACCAGGATCTACACCATATCCTGATCAGACCTCTCTTCAAGCTTGCTATAACAAGCCCTGCAGCTAACGGTACACATTTGGTAACCATCCTTAAGAGCTCCAACCAGCTGCTAGCATCATCTGTCGTCCACTCCGCAGCTTCATTTCCTTTGCCGGCAGACTAGAGCTGCAGATGGCATGCATGTCCTGGCCTCCAAAGAACAAACCCTAGGAGGACTCCACCATCTCTCGTCCGCTCCATTCACAGCTTCACTTCCTTCTTTCCGGCAGACCAGCTAGAACTGCAGATGGCTGGGCATATCCTGGCCTCCAAAGAAAAAACCCTAGTACGACTCCAACATTACGGAGCTAGAGCTCTAGCATCATCTCTCGTCCGCTCTAGCTTGACTTCCTTTTTTTCCGGCAGACTAGCTAGAGTTGCAGACGGGCATGTCCTGGCGTCCAAAGAACAAACCCTAGCTGGAAGAAATTTCATTACTACCAAGCGAGCAACTAGCATCAATCTCTGGTCCTCTCCACTGCACCTTCATTTCCTTTCCTCCGACAGAGTAGCTAGCGCTGCAGCGGATGGCAGCAGGCATGTCCTGGCCTCCAAAGAACCAACCCTAGAACTCCATCACATTCTCTCCTCCACTCCTGCACATGAGCTGCCGCTTCATTTCCTGTTCCAGCAGCCGACTCTAAAGATGATGATGCCATGTCCCCCCTGGACTCCAGAGAACCAACAACCCTAGGACTGATTCCAGCACAAGCACCACCACCGCAACATTACAGTTGCAGGTCCACTGATGATGATGATGATGAGGAGGAGGAGGAGGAGGAGGAGGAGGAGGTACTGCAGCAAGGAAGGAAGGAAGGAAGAAAGGAGGGCATGAAGTCTAAAGAGGAGAAAGAAACAAAGAAACAAAGAAAGCTGCAAAAACTGCAAACGCGGAAACTGATGTTGATACCAGCTGGTGCTGGTGTTGTTAAACGGGTATCAACCTTAGGTCCGGGTATCAGCCTCAGGTCATACCAGACTGGACTGCTCTTTGATACCAGTGTTGATACCAGTATTGATATCAGTCTCTGACCTTATATATACCAAATCAACACTAATATCTCTACTTACATTATTTAAATTTAAAAAAAAAAGCACTTAATTATATCGCTGCAGAAGAATTTTATTTTTTATTTATTATTTTCCTTTAGGAAAAAATAAAATAAAATAAAATCCAAAGTACATAAGTACTGTGTTAGAGAAGTTAGAACCCTGTGTGTAAATAGCTATTGCACATTGAACTTGTTTCCTTTTATAATTATTTAAATTCAGACCATCAAATCCAGCAATCCCATTGGCTTGGAAAAAAAAAATTTCAAACAACTTTACACATAACTTTATTCTGCTGAAGATTGAACCCCTCCTTTCTAGCATTTCCCATTGGCACTCTAAAATTTCTCACAAACTTAACAAATCCTATTATTACACGTGTTTTGTGTTTTAAGTATTAAGGTTAGATAGGTTGATGAGTGAACACTTAAAAGAGAAGTCGAAGGAAGTTGAATACTCAATACGAGGTTCAATGTTGGATGATGAGTGAACTAAAATTAGATTAGGGTTTTGAGCTTAAAATCTTTGATTGTTTCAATCTTTGCCTCTCAAATACCAAGAAATAAATTTTGTAAAGCTCTCTAACTCATCTTCAGGTTTTTTAAATCACTCAAAAACAGACAAAAAGTGAAGAAAGAAGATACTACTAGCCTGGAACTAGAGAAAGGTCTACTATACAGCTATAATTGTTGGTGGTTTGTTTGTTTGTTTGTTTGTTCCAATTTTGTGATGGTAGTTAAATTGGGAGTTTATCAACAATAAATTTTAATAACATTTGGTTATATACCAGATATGAAAATAATTAAAAAAAAGAATGTCGTTATATTTTGACTACTTGTTTGGGTAAAGGATGAAAAGCATTTGCTCTTTATCTGTCCAAATATACAGAATGTTAAGGAACGCTTTTGTTTGACCCTACCCTTCACCCACATGAGCACTCTTGCTGATCTCATGCAGACTACGAACATGGTCACCTTGGTCAAATTTGTGGCATGCTGCCAGTACCACAGGACAATATGTTCTCCATGATCTACCTTTCGTCTAATGAACTCTCTGGTCCCAAATGGATGTAAAATTGTAAACAAAAAAACAGTTTAAAATTTCATTGATTTTTTTTTTAAAAAAAAATTGTTGGGTTTTTACAGAAAAAAAAGGAAAGTTTTGGTTTTTTTAGTGTAAATTAATTAAAATTTCGCCAATTTTTTTTTCAAAAATTTGAAAAATAAAACCCTGGCTGGAAGTTGGAACTTTGAACCCTGTCATCGAAATCTAACAAAATTTCAATTTTTTTTGGAAATCCAGTGAATTTATTTTTTCTCAAAAGTCCTGTGTATGTGTCAAAATCATATTTTGCAGGTGAAAAAAAATTGCCGGTATTTGCCCCCCACGAATCACTGTACGTTGCGAAAATTTACAGTCCTGGTTATAACAATAACCTTCCAGAACCGGCAATTTTCATCAAAGAGCCACCAATGAACTAGTGGTTTTATGGTTGGTTGAGAACCGTGGTCATATGACAAGATGGGTCTTTGTTTTTTTTTTTTTTTTGGGAGAATTGTGATCGTGAATTGTAAATAGCACCTTTGATAACCTTTGAGGGCCTATTCCTCTCTTTCTAATAACCGCCCGACCCCCGCTCCAAACCCATTTTCACCCAATATGAAGGATGTACTTCATCCAAAGTAGCCCTAACTGCAGGACATCTATCTACAACAACATAAAAGCTTGGAATTTCAAAACCCATCTCAACCTTCCCCCCACAGAGATAGGCTCTTGTAGTATTCCACATGCACAAAACCTACAAACACCATAAAATTTAAGGTCTCTGGCTGGTGTGATTTTAGGGTTTAGGGTTTATATAGTCACTTTCTTGACCTCATTATATGACATAATCTTCCAGTGATGATGAGACCATACACTTATAATATTGACCAAAATGTATGTGTCTGTTGAATGCAAATTATGGAATGTTTTTAAATTTTTTTGTTGAATCTGCCACCCCGGACATTTATTATATAAGCTTGTAAACCTGTGCTCTTGCACTCGTTAACAAGTCCATATAGGTAACACATATATAGTCAATTCAGCATCAGAACTACTTGATGAAAAAGGAGAATAAGACTAAGAGCATCTCCAGCAGTGCTCAGTATGTGACCCTGAGCATATATTTTTCACATCCAAGAAGTTTTACTTATTTACCCTTTTTTTTCAGTCCCACCCACAAAACTGAAACTGGGATAGTAAATAGGTGGGAGACTACTAATGGCAAACCACCTGGACCAATCAGTATGATGGGGCAATCAGAAACACTGAGCAGGAGTTGGATCATATTTACTCTTTTCTCCAGGTGCATAATGTTGCTGCTGTGCTATTCACCACCCACCACAAACTCTGCAATTATGTTGAGCCGAAACTATTTTCCTCAGCCAAATCAGCATATCTTGACTTTTCTTCATCTAATTTTACTCTGCAGGATCATATAGTGACCAGTGAGCTACCCCAGCCGTGCTCATGATGTGACCTTGCAAACATTTTTTTTACATCCAAAGTCTGTTTATTTATTGTGTTGCAACCCCACTTAGAAAACTGAAACAGGGACAGGAAATAGGTTGGGGACTACTAATAGCAAACCACCTATCAGAAACACTGAGCATCAATTAGGTCATATTTATTACACTCTTTTCTGCACGTGCACAAGGTACTACGCCTTTGTGCCAGCCACCTGAAAATGTCCCAAAAAAAAAACCATTTTCCTGAGCGAAACCCCCCGCAAATTTTAGATTCTTTTCATCTAATTTTGCTCTGCAGGATCACATACCGAGCACTCTTGGAGATGCTCTTAGAGCATTACCAGCATGGCTCAACATGTGACCCTGCAAATGAAAATTGAATAAAGAAAAGTCAAAACAAGGCATGAAAATTGTTTTGTTCCTACATATTTGCACTGTTTGCTGAGGCTGGTAAATGATGGATCAAAGCTATCCACAGGCACATTTTGATTTAATTGATGACACGTTTGTATGACACTGTACTACACGAGCGGGTTTAGGACCGAAACTATGTATAATTACTACATAGTTATGAAGTCTATGTTTTTGGGTTGTAAAACTATCATCCCACCTTACTTTTGATTATGCAAACCTCACCATTATC
>Ga0209611_10006820_pt1 | contig 18521 bp, 19 predicted proteins | sample S1TSphgellanicum_3_FD_187693 | JGI IMG/M metagenome (GOLD analysis project Ga0209611, IMG submission 187693) | Host-associated microbial communities from peat moss isolated from Minnesota, USA - S1T2_Fc - Sphagnum magellanicum MG (SPAdes) (version 2) | ecosystem: Host-associated > Plants > Peat... | reverse complement strand
GCTTTTGTATGGGATTTGGGTTGTCAAGGTGCGTTTGAAGCTCTGAAGGGGGCACTTGTGGCTGCTTCGGTGCTCATTCGACCTGACTTTGATAAGCAGTTCTGCCTTGATGTGGATTGGTCACCGAAGGGCGTCGGTGCCATCCTATCTCAAAGAGAAGGCAGGAAGGAGAAAGTTGTGGCATACGCCAGCAAGGGACTGACATCTGCACAAAAGAAATTCCATCCCATGGAGGGAGAATGTTATGCACTGATATGGGGCATCATGCACTTCCGTCAGTATCTGCATCGCACCCACTTCATTCTTAGGACGGATCACAAGCCACTGGAGTGGTTGGCAACGGTGTCCGATGCATACAGGAGAAGAGGACGTTGGATCGACATGCTCCAGGATTTCAGTTTCAAGATCCAGCATCGACCAGGCGTGAAACATACTAATGTGGATGCGCTAAGCCGGAATCCTGTAGGAGCTGCTGATGACGACGATTTTGGTCGTGAAATCCAGGACCTCGCGAGCAAACCAGGAAACCCAATTGAGCCATCGGGAGGGATATTCTCTGCCCAGGAATTCTCTGGTAAGGAATCTGACTGGCTTGGCCTGAGGAGACGATCAGGACGACTGAGACAACACTACGAATGTTGTTTTGGCATCAACCATTGGCGATGGCCGGAAGAACATCAGTTGTGTATGCTTGAGGTATTGACTGAGGCAAGTCACGATGAGAAGGATGACTCACTGGAGATGGAGATGAAGCTACTATTGGAGAGGAAATTAGGGATTCAGAATCTTCCAAAAGAAAGCAGATCCTTAGGAGAGGAAAGACCAAATACTATGATAAAAAGCAACAGCTTGAGCTGGTACTGGCTGCCCAGGCGCTGTTGGAAGATGATGGACAGGGGACTCACGATGCAAGTTCTGGGGGTGAAGAAGCCTACGTTGGTGACGCAAGCAAAACTGACATCTGGGAGGATGCGGTTTGTCCAGGATTACTGAAGGAAGGCTTCATCCTAGGTGCTATCGATCTCCAGGAAAGCAAGAGAGCAAGGAAATGAGCAATGCACTATTGCTGGAAGGACGAAAGGCTCTACTTTAAAGGGTTGTGCGTGCCCAGACCTGAGGATAGGTTGAAGCTGGTGACACAAATGCACGAAGATTTGGGGCACTTCGGGGAACAAAGGACCTTGGCAGAAATCTGCCAGAGGTACTTCTAGAACAACCGAACAGAATGTGTAAAGATAATTGTCAAAACATGCCAGCAATGCCAGCTGGTGAAGAGTGAAGGAAACATTCGCTCTGGAAATGAGCGTCTGAAGAGCATCTCGATTTGTGACCTGTTCCACCGAATTGCACTCGATACAACTGGTCCACTACCTGAAACGAAAGCAGGCAATAAGTACATTCTGGTGGCCATCGACCACTACTCTACGTGGTGCGAGGCCAAGGCGGTGGCTGATCATGGGGCCAAGACTGCTGCTAGATTTCTGGAGGATGACCTAATCTGCAGGTATGGAGTTCCTAAATTTGTGTTGACTGACAATGGCAGGGAGTGGGGTGCAGAATTCGAGGTGATGTGCAGGGATTATGCCATACAGCATCAACGCACTGCATCACAATGGCCCCAGTGCAATGGGATGGCCGAGCGCATGATTAAGACGCTCAAACATGGCATCACTGTTTTGGCAGCCGATCCTACAAACATGAATTGCTGGGATGAGCACTTCGCTAAGGTCCTATTTGGGTATAGGTGTGGAATTCAGGCAAGCACGAAATTCTCACCTTTCATGATTCTGACGGGTCGATCACCGCACCTCAAGGCGGACAACCATCTGGATGCTTTGACCAATGAGGTTAATGATACCTCCAGTGTGGAAGGTACTGCAATCCAATTCCTGGAAAAGGTACAGCTCATAGCAAGTATACACGAAAATGTCTTGCTCAACGTTGAGCAAGAACAGAAGAAGCAGAAGAACACATATGCCAACCGGCCAGGCAAACATCTGTTTGAAGGTTTGGTGGCTGGGGAGTCGATGGTGAAAATGATTCTACCAGGTAAGAGGAGAGCTCTTGTTACGAGTTGGGAAGGCCCCTACCAATTTGTAGGACATGCTGATGGGAAGGGAAATTTTGATTTTGAAGAAGGTTGCTGGCTTTGCATAGTCCAAAATGCGGATGGTCAACAATGGGAAAGGTCACGAAGAGACCTACAGATCTATTACGCTCCTCCGGACTGAGCTGAGGGACTCAGCTTTTTCAAAAAGGGAGGGGTTACATATGTGACCGAACAACGGGTGGTAGCACAGTGACTCCATGAGTGTGTAGTTAGTGTGAACGCAAACCCGTTGATCCGGGTAATCTGGCCGCCTCCATTGATGAGTGGCGGCGGATTTCCTCTTCATTAGTTTGAGAGGGAAACTGGATATGCATGGAGTGCATGGGAGAAGGTGGTCTCCTGTGTGGGGTGTGAGGATAGGAAGATGGCAGCGCGTTTGATGAAAAGGAGCGGCGCCACATTGATTAGGCATGGAGGAAAGCCGTTGGTGAAAAAGGCGAGGAGGAGGAAGCTTGCAGGAGAAGCTGGAGCCAGGGATACAGAGGGGACGATGATCAGTGGAGGAGATTACCGAGTTTTGGCACGAGAACAAGGAGCTTAGAGAATGCTAGTTTGGTCGCTCTCTTTTTCTGCTGCAATTAGTGACTTGAGAGATTTCCGGCTCCTTGAACTAGCAGAGCTTAATGAGAATTTAGGAGCAGGCAATCGAGATAGCAATTGTGAACTGGCAGAAGAGTGAGTTCTGTACGAGACATTGTGTGTAATGAGAATTATGGAATCTTGCCTCTGAAATCCATTTCATTTGAATTGTATGTTGCATAAGTTGTGGAATTGCATTGTGCGCGCTCTGTCAGAGCGCGGCATCGTCGAAAGAGGTTTGGTTAGTGTTGTGTCCTCTCAGTTTCTTTGGATCCCTTCTTTTTGGTTACAATGATACATATGACTATTCTATTCACAAAATGAATTGGATCAGACCCTATTTGCACATTAATTGCAAAAAGATGGTTGGAATGAACAAGATTTCTTCTAATGCACATTAACATTGAACCTTTGTTTTTTTTTTTTTTTTTTTTTTTTTTTTTTTGAATCGTGGTTTAGGTAAGGGTTACATTTACTTAGTATATATACAATATGTTGATGTTAGAAATAGCTTGAATCTTATGGATAGAAATAGTTGAAATAGGTGATATCAAAACACACCTATATAAAATACTTAATAATTTAAAACTAGATCAAATTATTAAGTACTTTAAATTTGAAGTTTTTAAAGTAGGTATTACGAGGCAAATGATTTGATATTCCACTTTTTAAAGATCCATTCCAATTTTACACAGCTCTTTTTGTTTCATTCATGTGAAATTTTTGGTTTGATTGTGTTTTTAATCGTAAGTTAAAGAATAAACATTTTCAGGTATAAACTAAATGAGCTCACATAAATGCAATTATGTGGAAAACTAAATAAAATTGATGTAAATATCATGGCTTGAACTTCATGCATTTTACGCATTTATTTTTTCATTGTTTTAATCAGAACATTCAACAAATTGCAAAATTGAGGGTACTAAGGTTTTTTTATTGCTTCAAAAAAAATTTAATTGTGGAAGGGCTTTTATTTGTATTGATTGCCCATTTTTATAGCTTTTATAAGGATCCAAATATCCCTTTAAACTTCCTTTAAAGGAATAATTTGATTAGTGTTTTTGACTTTAATAAAATTGTTAATTATTATCACATGTCTCTGTTGTTCTCAATACATTCTTGTATGTGATATAAGGTCCTTCTTTTTCTACTTTTATTATTATAATGGTTTTTTTCTTATTGATATTAATGTTTATGAAGTTTTCCTCTCTCACATTTTGATAGCCATGGATTATTTTAAGCATGGATATGTTAATATCTTGATAATTATTAGGATTATATATTGACTTCAATAGTTAGTTATAGTAATTTTTTTTTTTAAATAGGAAAAATGTTGTCAAGTAGTAGGAGTGGAGTTGAAAGTAAGTTGAATAGATGTAAGTCCCATTGGGATGAATAAAGAACTAAAGTAAAAAGCATTGTTTTGTTAATAAGTGAACCTAGATTATCAATACTTAGTACATGGGCTAGTTTGACATTAATTATATTATTTCTGATTTTGTCGAAAATCTTGAAAAATGGTATATAATCGAGTCAAAAGTTCTAGAAACCCTAACTGCCATCTGTTGAACATTCACGAAACTTAGCCATCATTCATCAAATGTTTAGGAAACCCATAGACATGCCGTAACTACTTACTTATTCATGGAGTTTTAAGGACTAGATATGTGCTACAATAGCTTGCTAGAAAATCCAAAAAGAGCTTAGATTATCATGTCTTATTATTGGGAGCTCCTTGCTCTTCCCAAGAACCAAGCTTATGGAAACTATGGCTGCTCCCAACAACAATTGGATCAACAATTGGATCAGTATGGAGTTCATGGTGGTCAAGCTATTTATGATTCCTTGATAACAACTGCAGTGTAGATTGAGGTGTTCCCATCAAGCAAGGTAGTAATTCACAATAAACATTTGTTGCAAACATGAATTTTGAACTTTGAACTTTTAAGTTTTTTTTTTTTTTTTTTGCAACTACTTTTGTCTTGCCATGATTCTCACAATTGGGTGGTGGGTTTCAAAATTGTTTAAGATACAAGATTTTTTCTATACTTTGATTTAGAGTCTATAACCATAGTTGCAAAAAGGCACAATGTGTAAAACCGGGTCTTGTATGTAAGTGATTAATGGGGTGGTGGTGTACTTCACACCAAGCTATGGATCTTTAACAAGAAACAAGCTTATGTGGGTTTTGTAAACAATGACTTGGAATCCTTGACACAAGTGAGCTCTTGATTCTTCTTTCCTTTTATGGAATGGTGCTTTCACATTGGTGGCAACCCAAGACCTTTGGATCTATTTTTTTGTTGGTGCAAAACTTGGTAGAAGCTTCAATTATTATGAGGAAGAATTTTTCAACCCTAAACTTGTTCACCCCCTTTTGCACCACCCATTTTTTGAATTTGTTGTTGTTGGTGTGTTATTCTTGAAGTGCAAGTTCTTCCTTCATCCTTCCTTTTTTTCTTCATAATCAAAGTTGCAAAAGTTATGTTCATGCTCATGCTTACATTTGCTCTCTCTTTGTCTTCATCTTCACATTTAGAAATTGGTATGATGAGAAAATCATAGTTGTGCAAAAGAAAAAAAAGGTGGACTAGGTGGGGGGGCATTTATTGTCTTTGAAAATTAGATGTCGATCCATTGAGATGAACATGTATAGATTCTTCTTATGAGGCTAAATGACTTGACTAACCAATTGACTTCACTTGTCTCGTTGGCATGTGAAGGGATTAGGAATCTGTTTCATTGATCCATTTCAATTAGAATACACAATGGACTAGCTTAGTCAATTATAATTACTAGAACAAAACAATACCTTTTATTCCTCAACTATACCAATGCATTTTGCTCAAATTTTATCTACAATAAATGTTCTGGCAAAGTTGATATCAAATTCTATTAAGTTCTTAACTGGCAATCAATTGGTTCAGCATTGAATGAAACTACTAAAAAACCAATTGTAACCAAATTTCTTAATTTCACTCTAATCAATCACGCAAAATATGTGGTAAATGATGTTGGCACAAATACTGGAACAAACAATCTCTTCTAGGATTACTTTTATAACATAACTGACATGAGCTTCGACACTTATGATCCTAGTATAGTGAAACAACTTCAAGCAATTTTGAATCTAACTGGAACTCTCCATATGTTGTTCCACTCACGTCAACATTCAATGCATAAACTCTATATGGCTTAATTCTTGTAGATGGGTGATTCCTCAGCACTGATCACGAAATCTCTTTTTGTGTTGCTCCAAATCCAAATTGAGTTTTTTCTTTGAGCATTTCTTTTACCAATGGTAGTAGCATTAACAACTAATGATCCTTTAACTACTTTTCTAGCACCACCATTCATTAGTTCCCACTCTTGCTTCTCTTATGTTGTCATCGTTGCTTTCATGCCTTCTAAAATTGTAATAGCTTCAAGTAAATAAGTGAAAAACAAAGATAGAGATTTGCTACCTTTTTTGGAATGTGTTGCATGTTGTTAAGGTTTTGGTTTTGGTTTCATTTTGTTTCATTTTGTTTGGTTTGGTTTTTTTTGGGGTTTCCTTCCATCGAAGGTTTTTGCCTCAAGCTTGTTTTAATTGCCACAAATGGGGAAAGGTCTAGATTGTTTGTTATGTGTCTAATGTTTGTGTATATGTATGTTATGTCTACATGTATGTTAATTTGACTTGTGATGATAGTTTTGTTGATTGGATTTTGTGATTGTGGTGAGTAGGTGTGGAATCATTTTAGGGCAAGAATATTGGAAATAAAATCTATGCAAGAAGGCAAGAAATTGTCTTGTCCTTCTTCAAGTGATGTATGGTAATGGTTCAACTAAATGTCTACAATTTTTTATTCCTCAACAAACCATATGCATTTTGTGCTTTGAATGTTTTGGAATACATTGGTGGTAAAGATTGACATGATCTTCCATATCTTCCATGTATGAGATAATTGCAAAAAAATGCAAAGAAAAGTTCATTGATGTTGTTATGACATTGTGCAAGGTAGTTCCTAAGTGTAGGAGCAAGCGTTAAGTGCTTAAAGTTTAGCTATATCTTACGGCAAAAGAAACAGAAGTAAGGTGGTTGCTACTACTACTTTTAACATTATTACTAGTAGTTGTATAGGTATCTAGCTTCTTCTATACTTTAGTACTACAAAATTGAAAAACATAATCACTTATGACTTTGGCTTTTTAGCTAGTGCTTGTAGTCTCAAACACATGCACTTGAAGAAGGCAAAATTGTTGGAATTGATGGTGGTGTTGATTTTTCATTTATACAACATTCCATGATAACTGAAGTTATTTTTGCTGGATTAGTGCATGGTTCATCAATGTCCATGTCTTTTGGAATGTCATGTGTTATTGTAAAGAGAGAAGCGATTGTGTCTGCCTCCATGGCAACAAGTTGAAATTCATTGTTCCAAGCTCTTATAAGCCATGTTTTCTCCCACCCTTTCAAAATCATTGTTTGTTTGCTTCTTAACTATTTTCATGCATTGTGTAGCCAGTCACAAATATGTGGTTTCAAATTGTTCATTTTGAAATCAACATTAGGATCTTTGCCACTTTCAATCTATTATTTGATGACACCAATTGTCCAATTATTGAATTCCATTTTGAATGCATGTTTGAATGGGCACTACAAAATGACATCAGCTGGTTGGAGAATGATGGTATAGTTTGCTAGAACAAAAACAACTAAAATATGTGGATTTTTTATTTTATCCAATCCAAGAATTCATAACTTTTGTGCACACTACAACAATCTAACAACTAAACTAATTTTTGTTGTGTTTACAATCTTAATAACTCAATATGAGCTTAATGGTAAAGAACCATGACATTCTTCACAAAACGCTTGGTGGTATCAAAATTTGTCTAACGATTCTCATTGTAAGTCAAATCCCACCCATTTGTTACACACATTACTCTTATTTGGTTGTTTGGTGGCAATGTCTTTGATGTAGTGCTTATAAAGATTATTTGCAATGGTAGTAATACTCCTACTATGGATGAGGTTACCACCATAGTCACATGTTGTTTGTCCTCTATGCCAAATACATGGATATGTTTGGAGCCCCTACTTTCCCATGTACACTTTCCTACTATAGACACTAAATGGATTTCAGTTTGATCATTATTGACAACAAATGAAGGGGAATGTCATAGGCTCTGGCTAGGTAAGCAACGCAATAAGCCATGAACTTACCTTTCTTTTGCCAAACTGCTGGAAGTTTGCTAACAATTGTAATACTAGCCCTGAATGTCCAATTCATGTAATGTTTGATGAATTGGTGGGTCCACTTTCGAATGACCTTAAACCCACCAGGTTTGGTGTCATAAATCACATCAAGGGCTAAAGATTTGATCATTCCACGAAGTATGGGTTGAACATTAAAAGTTGTTAGGGTTTGACATGCACCCTTCATCTTTTGCAACATGGCTACCATGGAATATCTAAATACATGGTAATTTTCAAAGATTGGTAAATTTTGCTTCATGGTTTGAACTTGTGTGCCTAGAATTTAGCTAGATGGGCATATTTGGATTTAACTTCTCCTCTATCTGTAAACCAATCATAGAGGTTGGATCTTCCAAGTTTTTCATAAGGACTAAAACATCTTAGTTTTTTGTAAGCAATTCTCAAGAAATGGAGGACATCAATTTTGTTACCATGGTTTTTTTTTTATTATTGCCATGATGGGTGGCCACAAGTCTTGTTGAGACCATTTGATGTATGTCATGTGCTTGTGCACATGTGATCTTTCTCTTGTGTGTTCTTCATACGATTCTTGTTTGATTTTATCATTTGCTTACAGAGCTGTTTTGAATTTCTTAGGTTGACCAACTAAACACTTTTGCATTGCACTATGGGTATCTTTCTCTTGTGCAAAATGTTTCAACAAATCAATTTCATGTTGTAAAATGTTGAGATGTTCATCTTTTGTGATGGGCTTAAACAACCATGTGAACATATTTTGTTATTTTTGTTGGGTGCCCATTTAGGTACCAAACTACTCTTCACTCAACCTTTCCACTTCTATATATTTTAAGTAAATTATTGTAAACATATGTTCCATAGAAGTAGGTTAACATTTTTTTTGCACTTGCATGCTCCTTAGTACATTGAGCTCTTCAATGCAAATTTTTCTTGATGCAAACCTCTTTAAACATAAATAAGTAGCAAGAATTCATTCTTTGTTTACTCTCTCCATTCATTTCCAAGTATATACCTAATAAAATTGATTCAATGCAAACTATTTTCTATTGAAAACTATTCATTCAAAATAGACAAGTGTTACCAAGAATTGAAATGAGGTTGTCAATGCACCAATCTTGCATCTTGTACCTATGTCGTAAAACTCTAAATCAAGAAATTTGTAACAAAAAAAACAAACTACAAATGATCATGTGTGGTGTGTAATTAAAAAAAAACTACCAATGAATGCACAGATGATATTTATTATTGTCAAAATATCCAAAATTTACATTTGATAAGATATATTGAGGCTTTCAAATTTTTGAAGACCTTCCATGGAACATGTAAGAAAAATAAAAGAGAAGATCCATTCATCAACAAGATTGAGGTCTAAATATTGTTTTGGAATTAGTGTCATCCAACTTTTAAAGGCTTTTGATAGGGGCAATGATGACTTAAGATTGGTCAATACCCTTGTTGAACTTCCTAATTTGATAGTCCAATCACTATTAAACTTGGAAAAGTTCAAATTTCAAAAATTCCTTTTTTAACAAGCACAAATAAATTTCATCTCGATGATGCATGCTTTTGTTGGTAACCTTGGCAGTTTGAATGCTTGGTTACATGGAAAGTGAAAGAAAACTTGGAATTAAATTGACTTTATCATTTTCATTATTGTAATACTTGTGAACTTATAATGACATTAGTTGGTGTTGAATGTGATAAACTTGAGGGGAAATGGCATAAATGAAAAATGAAAAAAATATGTTATCTAGCTTGGAAAATCATTTTAAAATGTTAGTTGTTAGTCTAAGTTCAAAGGAAGGGGGTTTGAGCTAACTTGATTGATAAACATTGATTATAATAATAGGAAGAAAAATTACTTGAGAATAATATAGAAATTGAACCTCGTTAAGAATGATAACCCTAATGGTTATTGAGAATGTATCAATAAAAAAAAGGATACATGAATTTTTTGTAGATATTTATATGTAACCTAAATTGATGTCAAGAGATGACTCATGTTGAAACCCACATTTTTCACTTTATTCCAACATATCTAACAATTTTAATAATAGATATCTTATATTTATTACAATGGTACAAGGGCAAGTTCAACACATGTTTTTTGAATAATTAATTATTTTTGGAGATTCCATATTGAAACATTGAAGATTTTGAAATATTTTGAAATACTTTTTTGATAAAATATTGTTCTTGATATTATTTTTTGGGTGAAAACTTCAGCATTTTTGCAAATAATATACAACCATAAATCCACCTTTTTAGTAGTAATATTGTAACTATTATGTAGGTAATATCTATTACCTACCTACTACTTATTGGTAATAATATGCACCACCTAGCCATAGGTCCACCCTTTTCATGAGATTTACATACATTTACACTCATGCGAAGACATTATTTATTACAAATTAAAGTGATGGTTGAATGGTTAAAAAGTTACTTTGTGACCAAAAGAGGTGAAGGGTTCAATTCCCTCTAATGACATTGACTTACACAAGTACATAATCAAAATGGACAATTGTGACTTGGATGACCATAGTCAAGTTGGATACTTGTAATATTATAGTCATGGTGATGCCATATCACATAATCATTTATGCCATGGTGAAATCAACAAGTCTGATTGGATTACATAATCATATTGTCAAATCTATGTTAAACAACTACATAGTCGTAAATCCCACTTTTGACATAATGAAATTAATTGCATTCCAATCAAGTCATTATTGTATTAATACAATGGGTTGAAGATCAACAATGTTTGTGGCATTAAGGTACATATTTAACAATATATTTATCGAATAATTAACAAGAAATCACACATTTAATCAGTTTATAAAATAGGCCACATTTTTGTAGGAAAAAAATCACAATATTTGGGTGAATCCACAATTAAAAGATCACTACACATTCCTTTGAATATTTTAAAATGACTACTTAATTTGAAATATTCTTAAAATATTTACAAGTCTTGAAGAGTTTTTTTACGATATTATGTTATGGTTTATTTTCAAAAAGTTCAAAAATATGTCATTTAAAAGTATTTTCATATCATTTTACAAATCCTTCAAGCAAAATAAAATAAAAATTACAAGTATTTTTTAAAATGTACTTTAAAGTCATTAAATTCATTTCAATTTTTTCCAAATGTTCCCATATTATATTAATATCATTGTTGTATGTATACACCAAGTAACTTTAACATTAACTCAAAGTTCCATTCCAAAACATGTGTTTACTAAACATTGGCTACATTCATGAGGTGGTCCTTTTTATTGTGAACTTATTGAGTTGAATTATTGACTTTAACCATGTCATGTCATCAAAGGTGTTTGACATTGAGTACAAAAATTGCCATGTCAAACAATTTATTGGATCTATTAGAAACATGTCAACTAAAGTTCAACTATATATTACTTAATGAAAAAAATATTTTAAAAATTCACATTAATTTAAAATTAAATGTAATAATACAATAAAAACAACAACATGCAATTAACAATTGGTTGGTTAAAGATGGTTTGATTCCTCATAATGTATGACATGTTATTTGAGGGTAAACTTTCAACTTCATTTTTGGTTTTGCCTTTTGTTTTATCAAGCCTCTTTGTCAACATATGTCATTGTCACACCCACAATCTATGTTAATTTGTTAAGTGCTTTCAACACAAACTTTTCTTGCATTTAAAATTATGTAAAAATTGTGATCACCTAATTTAATTTTCCTCTTTGTAATTAGAGGAACCTCACAAATATGATCATCCTCATCTTTCCCATGCATTTAAAAAAATTGCTTGTAAGCTCTCAATACATTGGCTTGTGTCAACGTGCACAATTCCCCATGTCAAAGGTTCTAAAACTAGGTTTAGGAGGAAAAATAAGAGCTTCTAGTAAGACTAAGTGGTCATCTTGAAGCAAATAATAGCATGGACATGAAGTTTTTGAACTAGTTGTGAGAAGCAACTTTGGAATGCAAGTGAATAAACAATTTTGGTAGTAGAAGTAAAAGATGTGGTTTAAAAAGATAGTCTTTGTTCATACATCCATGCATGGTGTTAATTTTTTTGTTGTGCTAGTAATGTTGTAAGCTTTCCTTCAACGTGAGTGCAACTAGGTCATGAGCCATGAGCTTTGAACTACGAGCCATGAGATAAACATAGGCTCATGGTTTGGTATTATTTCATCTTTCATCATCCATTATATTAATCTACATTCATCAAATATGTTTGTCTACATTCATCCACATTCAATTTATTGATCCCAAAATATTAGCAAAGTGGATGTTATTGTTACACTTGTGATAAAATGGTTTAGTGATTAGCTTCTTCCTCTTACCCCCAAAGAGGTCATGAAATCAAACCCATCTTAAGAAAAGCCTAAGGCATGTAGGTTGGGGGGAAAGCGGGGCAAAGGGCATAGGCTAAGGCCAAAGCCTTTAAAAGGTTAAATTGGCCAAATCATAAATTTAATTTTTAAAATTTGTTTATTTAGTTTGCCCATTTTGGTATTCTTGTTTCTAAAATCATAATCCTCTATGCCTATATAATATATATGCAATCTAAAACAAAATATAGGCCAAATATGAACCCTGATTTTCTTAACTTGTTATTTATTTTGCCCATTTTGGCATTCTTGACTCTAAAATTATAATGGTCCTTGTGCATACATAATATGTGTACAAAATAAAGCAAAATTCAACCCAAATCTAAAATCATATTTTTTATTTCATTTCATCCATTTTGGCATTCTTGTTTTAAAAATTATAATGGTCCTTGTGCTTACATAATATGTGTACAATATAAAGCAAAACTCAACCCAAATGTGAAATCTAATTTTTAAACTTCATTTCATCCATTTTGGCATTCTTGTCTTTAAAATAATAATGGTCTTTGTGCCTACATAATGTGTACAATAGGAAACAAAACTTAACCCAAATCTGAAATCTGCTTTTTTACTTCATTTTCTTTTTTTCTATTTGGCATCTTGTTTTTCAAACCTTCATGATGCATGATTTAAAAGAAAAAAAAACAAACAAATGTAAGTGGGGTCATTTGCATTCTTTGGTTCTATGAAATAACCAACAAAACCACTTAGTGAAAACAAAGTTCCATAAAGTTCTATAACCCTTTCTTACTTGGAAAGTTATGACATCACCTCTAGGGATGGAATATTCATTACAACCTCCTACAAAAATAGCATCCATGCCAACTTGGGGTTGTAGCATAGTACTTAATGTCACACATATTGGTATTCAATTTCATACTAAAAAATTGCACACAATGGTTTGTAATTCCTACTTGAAACACAACAATTACACCCAAAAGCAAACACACATATTCCATACACAATCTCCTTTTTCATTACATTATGACTACCATTGGAGTACAAAACCAAGATACAATGGATGAGAAAATATTCCCCTTCACCTTAAACCAAGTGTTTTCCCTTCCTCCTTACAATTGTGGTCACAATCTTATCCAAACCTTAGGTAAACTAGTTGGCATCACCTTTTATATCAATCAAGAGGTAGTAGGTCTCACCTACTATTGGTAATTCTATAAAATTATTCGGGTGCCCCCTAAATAAACTAAGTTAGGTTATATCCTTTAACACTTTTGAAGTGGAAACCTTTGCCAATTATAGAAAATATGGCATTTAAGTACAAAATAAAACTAGTATCACTTGATATATATGTAAATGGTTTCTAGTAACATAGTTTTATTTTAAAAAATGCCCATCACATGTTAATAAAAATTCATAGTTTATTTTTTGCAACAAACAATAAACCTCATTCCAACTCAATGTTGGTTGGTGGGTGAAGATATCAACTTTCAGATCACAAGACATCCTTTTAGCAAAGATGAAATACAAATGTTTGCAAGGGACATAATTTCCTTTCTTTCCAATAGAAGATGACAACATAGAAACAAAATCAATGCAAGTACAAGTAGGGTAACATCCAATCCTAACATCATAAACATTGCCATGTAACATGGAACTAGTAGTTTACATCATGTACACACATTGACGCGCTCCCAAGCCCCTTGCTAGACCCACTTGAGGGTCCAAGTATGTTGAATTGCGGAAAGTTGGGAGTTGAAGGCCGCTCCCAACTTCCAACACTAAAAGGGGGTAGAGGGGCGTGCTATAAGTCCTGGGATTAGACTAGGAAGAGGGACAAGTATTATCTCATTCGAATTTGCATCCAAAACCAACCACAAGAGGGTTAGTTCACATTCGGGAACACCCTTGGGTGTTGGGACAAGCCACGGGCATTTGGATTCACTTGACTCATCACGACCCAGACTCGGGGGAAGCCACCACCTTCCCCCATATAGTATTCTCTGCAGCTTTCCGCCGAGGCTACATCCGAATGGCACTTTTTCTTGGGACTCCCAAGGAGGAGTCCCGAAATTGTCCCGAGTTGGAGTCCCAGGACTTTGGGAGCTCATATCTCCCGGCTCCGACCTCCAATTGGAGTGAGGTCTGAACCAAAGTTGTAGCTCTCCTCGAGAGCTTTCCAACTCCATGTTGCACTCCTTCAGCAGACGTTGGGAAGAGGTCGATTCTAGACTTTTAGTGGTCGAAAGTCAAATTGTCAATTTAACTTCCGGCCCTTATTTTGCCCATAACTTGGGTTAAAGATGTCCAAATGGCACATGCAAGGCCATTTTGGGCATCTACATTTCAAGACCTTTCCATTGATATAAAGAACATCTCAATGCAAGGTGTTTTGACCCTTGAACTCGAGCTTTGAGTTTTTGGGAGTCCCGGAGGACTCTAACTTCCCACTTTTGGGGGTGTGAATTTCATCCTCACACTTATCCCAAAATGGGGTTGCGACACACATCCAATCCTAGGTGGAGGTACGTCAATGTGACGCAAAATTGATGCATCCATTAAGTTAGCTAACTCCCATTTGCAATTATGAAGTTCATTTAGTCCACTTCGTTGAATTGATTTCCCATCACGTTTCAATGGGGTTTGCCTTGCCTTAGGTGGAGGTTCTTGATGTTCATCACCACCTCCTTCATATGTCATACCCCCAAAGTGATCTTTAGGTGGGAATGAACGTTTCAGTAGATGAAAATTGACTTTTTCAACGGACACAATTTCACTAGTTGTGAGATTTGTACCTAACATCATTGGCCATACATGGGCAAGGATGGATGTTTGAGGACAAATGTTCAAACTGCACCTTCCACACAAGCTTTAGGTCGAAAAAGACCTAACTATGTCAAGTTAAAGTCCCATTCTTCCCCTTTGCAATGAGAGCCTTGCATTTTTCCTTAAAAAACACATGAATTGCAATACATTACACCTTGGATCCTAGTCTTATGTGCTCAATATGCCATTTTGCTTAAATGCAATCTATTTCCACAACTTCTTATGATGTAGATGGAATTCCTTCATCAATGGATGCCATGTTTGTAGCAAACTTGAATTGAGAAAATGATGGAGTGAAGAATCAAAAGGCATTAATGTATGACAACAAGGGACAAAAAAATTATCTCTATCACTACGATGTGAATCTCCAATAGACCTTGACAAAGTTCCTAATTTTTGCCTGCAAATCCCAAACCTTTTTTTCCCTTCAAGCCCAACCATGTTATTTTGAAAGGAAGAAGAAGATGAAAGGTGCACAAGAAGAAATCTTGTCCTTTTTCACCCTCACACATTTTGATTATTATCTGATTTGACTACATTTCTACTACCATCTTAACCATCTTAAGTTTGCAAGTAGCTTGTTGCACTAATTGATGGTCAATATTGTTCATAGTTGTTACATTCAACATGTTGTTCACTTATGAATATAATTTGAACCCTATTTTATTTTCAAATATTTTAAAGTTGTTGATGTGAAAATTGAAGTAGCCTTTAACTTTATTTACACAATGCATTATAATGGGTTAGTGATTTTTTTGACATCTCTTCAACTATCAACATGGTACATGAGTTGAACCATCAAATTTTAACATGTTGAAACCATTATTCATGAGTTGCATTTTATATTTACCATAATTTATTTAAAAACTTAAACAATTTAAAACTTTGCATTTATATTGGAATGAATTAGTGTTTTTTCACATCTCTTCAATTATCAAGATGTGTACATGAGTTAAACCATTCACATTTAATATGTTAAAACATTATTCACAAGTTGCATCTTGCATTTATTAAAATATATTGAAACATATGTAATTTAATGCTTTACAATTATACTTGAATAATTTAGTGATTTTTTTTCACATTTCTTGAATTATCAACATCTTTACATGAGTTGAATCATCAACTTTGAACTTATCGAAACCATTATTCAAATGTTGCATATTGTAATTATTAATATATATTGAAACACACATAACGATTTAATGCCTTACATTTATACTTGAACAAATTAATGAATTTTTTCATGTCTCTTGAATTATCAACATTTGCACATGAGTTGAATCATTCATTTTGAATGTGTTAAATCCACTATTCACGAATTGCATTTTACATTCACCACAATTTTTTGAAATAGATGTATACAAACTAGACATGTTTCTTATTTATATTTAAATGGGTTAATGACTAGGTCAAATGTTCATGCATATAAAGTCTAGGATGCAAGTAGACCTTAAAATTATAATTTTTCATATATTAAATTATTGTACATTTATGTCAATTAGAACGTATGTTTTTTCCCAGTTTGTTTTAGGCATCATGTGGACAAGTTTTTTATTACGAATGTTCATGATGCCACACCAAAAATCCCCATAAATATCCCTAAATTTTTCCCCTTTTTTTCTTGTGGTGTATAAAAAAAACCCTATGTTAAAAAAAATGATTAAATTTTTATTTTTTATTTTCTTGAAATATATTGTGATTATGATGATGATAATGATTATTATAATGATGTGGATGATGATTATTATTGTTGTTGTTGTTATTATTATAAATTATCAATTTTTTTTACTTCATATTTTTATTTTAAACATGATTTATTACTTTTTTACTTTTTTTTTTGGATTTATCCGGAGTTTATGGGTTCCAGCCATGGATATTTGTGCGCCCTAACTTTTCTAGATATGAAAAGACACATCTTGGACTAAATTACAAATGAAAAGACACATTATTTGATTTTTTTTTCCTCCAAAATGTTTTTGGTTGTTGCATGTTTGTCTTCCCTACATTGGTGAGGAGAAGAATACGAAAACTTAAACATTTGTGGATTTAGATACTCATGTTGTGATTTTTGTTACGAATTTGAACAAGGGGAAACCTACCTCCCACAACAATAACAAACCCCAAGCTTGTTGATTTTCAAGCCAAATGAACTCAACTTTTTTGTACCAATTACCATTCAAAGTTAAAGCAACATAACCAACCTATGATGAGCAATACAACATGATCATTTGGTGCAAATTATATGCATTAGAATCAAGCAAGAAATTCATGCATGGAATTTGGAATATGAAATCTAATTGTCTTTCTTGTTAGTTTTGATATTCACATAAATTGACATTTTTCATTCATAACCATGGCATTAATACATGTCCACCATGTCATTTGCCGTCATTAATTATTTCACCATTTCCTACACACCCAAATTCAATAACAAATTTAATGACAATATTGAAATATGTAGCATGTTATTGGGGCTTTCAATTTACAATTGTGAAGTATTAATGATATGAAAATATTTTCATTACTTTTGGCCCTCCCATGGTGCATTCCAAAACCTTAATTTAACCAAACCAAAACCCATGGAATCTCGAAAAAAACACACATATTATGCAAGGATAAACTTTTGTGATATGTTGTTGAGCTTACAAGGTAATCACAAACCTGATAGCCTAAGAAAGAAAGAGGATATATGGGGGTGCAAAACCTACTCTGCAACCGTCCCTTCCCACCCCACCCCCATTCCTCTCAAATCAAATGCAAGATTCATATTCAAAATTCCCTTCTCTTGTATTTTTGTGATTTTGTTTCTTTCTATAACATAAAATCATCGAGTTTGGCTTTCATTTAATTCTTCATCAATTTCAATTTTAATAAAACTAATCAACATGATGAAATTATCATCACCATAATTATTATGTTTTTCATTCCTATGTGTTAACACCACCAACTTAGATTCATCATCATCATATGTGTCCTCATGGTCCTCCTCATTGTTCTCCTTGTAGTTTTCATTGTCTACATCATCTACCTTCTCAAAAGTCATTATCATATTCATCTTCATCAGTTTTGTCATCAACATTCATAACCACCAATGCAATCTTACAAACTTTCACAATGATGACATTGACATTGGTCACAAGACTTTTTCCATTGATTTTCATAGACCTTTAAATTAAGTGGCTTGAATGGCATTTGTATTTTAATTCATAGATTGGTTTATACCAATCAAGGTTGACATACTTTCATAGTTGAAATGTCGTTGCAATCATGAAGTTTGGGTCTTAAGTAATTGTTCATTTTTTCATTTTTTAACAAAAAATTAGCACTCTAGACTCATCATCATAATAATACTACAAACAAGTTCATGCATAATTTATTACTTGAAGTAAGGTTTGTTTGTTTGTTTGTTTGTTTTTTTTTTTTTTTTTCATTTTT
>Ga0209611_10006815_pt1 | contig 18532 bp, 14 predicted proteins | sample S1TSphgellanicum_3_FD_187693 | JGI IMG/M metagenome (GOLD analysis project Ga0209611, IMG submission 187693) | Host-associated microbial communities from peat moss isolated from Minnesota, USA - S1T2_Fc - Sphagnum magellanicum MG (SPAdes) (version 2) | ecosystem: Host-associated > Plants > Peat... | reverse complement strand
CCGTGCTCAGTATGTCACTCTGGATAATAAAATTAAATGTCTAAGTTTAGCCTTTTTTTTTTGGCAACCCCACCAATAAAAGTGTAACTGGAACTACATATACGTGGGAACTATTAATAGCAAACCTGGACCAATCAATATGATCGACCAATGAGAAATACTGAGCCGCAGTCAGGTCCAATTTATTAAACTATTTTTTTAGAGGTGCACAAGTGTGTGGCGCACTTTACCAGCCAAGGTGCACGAATTTGGTGCAGAAAAACCAATTTCCTGAGCTAAACCAGCACATTTTGACTTTTTCGCAATAAATCTTACTGTCTGAAGTCACATACTGTGCACCATGCACCAGTGGAGATGCTCTTACCGATCTATAAACCATCTACTTACTTAGTAGTTATCTATTTTCCTACTCACCTACCTATATACATGAGACCTATTTCCTACAGATTTGGTTACCAAGGTGAAAGCAAATATTAACTTAGTTGGGGTTCATCCACAACTGAGTAATAACGGGCATCCATCCAGGGGATGGTGCGTTGGTGGGTGCTGGTTCACTGGTGAGAAGTAGGTGACAATGATCAGTGGCCTCTTGTTTGGTTGAAATACAAGCAAGAGCTTCGTATGGTTTCCAGTCAAAAAAACCACTTTAGAGGGTGCAGAAGCAGTTTGGTTTCCAGTCAAAAAAGCCACTTTGGAGGGTGCAGAAGCAGTTTGGTTTCCAGTCAAAAAAACCACTTTGGAGGGTGCTTTGGCTTGTATGAATTATTTTTTCCAAGAAGTACAAGCTCGGAATTTTTCATTTTTTGTGAAGCCCACCCTAAAACCAAAATGTGTGCCCACTCATGGGGAGGAGGAATAATTGTTTGCTATAATGTGCACTACAACAAAAATTATGAGTTTTTTGGAGGGGGTTTTGGTGGTGGGGGGGGGAGCATTCTTTGTAGATTTCTTCTTATATTTGGAGGTTGAATAGGTTCACTTTGGATTGGAAATTGTTTGGTGCCCTAGTTTTGTGTTTAAATTAAAAAATATTAAAAAAAAAGTACTTTGAAAACACTTGGAAAATGGAAAGGGGAACAAGTATCTTGTTTTATTTGCTCTTTTTTTTGGGGGAAGGCAAGCGGGGAATTTTTTCCTCTTGCAATGGGTCCTCCTCCCTCTCGTATGGTGAGAAATTATGTACTGATCCGCCTCCCTCTCGTTTGATAAGAAATTATGTGGCAATCCACCTCCCTCTTGTATGGTGAGAAATTATGTACTGATCCATCTGAAGGGGGCCATTTCACAAAAGGGAATGTGCAAGGCCAAGGTTAACTGGAGCTCTTGAGATAAAATGAGGAATGGGTAGTAGGGGCCTAATAAACCCTAAATCACAAACCCTAAACCCTAGTAAAGCTAGTGCCACTTCTAAACCTCAAAAATTGGTGGGTTTGTGGGGGTGGCTATTTCTCTTTTTTCAAAATTTTAGAACCATGGGTATCAAATATTCTTGGTTTTTGATATATACCCATGGTTCTCAACATTTTCACAAAAAAAAGGTCAAATACCTGATTTTAAAATTTCAGTTTTTATGAGACCTGGTAGTTCTTTGAGGGGTTTTCAAATGATATACATGAATGTTCATGTTTAATACACAAAAATCACATGTTTAATTAAAATATAAATGATATGTACTTCACATCAAAACATCATAAATAATTAAAAACACATTATATATATATATATATATATATATAATTCATGTTATTTTTACATTTTGAAATCCACAAATTTTGCACAAATATAATATTTTACAATTTTCACATTAATTTTATTAAAATTTCATGATATTGGAAGTTTGCAATGTGATAGATCTCTAATTTCAAACTTTGCAAAAAAATTCAATACTGATGCTTATTAACATAAGCCCAATAGCCATAAAAGTGGCTTGTTATTGTGGTAATCGGTATTTTTTTTTTCCTTTTAATTTTGTGATGTAGCTTGAGTCATGGTCATTCATAAAACAAATGAGTCAAATTTGGCTATAAATAAATTATGAAATTAAAATCATTTAAGCCTTCCTTCTATGTTGTTGGTTACCCAATGGGACCTGATGTAAGACAAGCGTTGGGAGGTTCTCTCTTTCTTTCTGGAAAGGGTACTAAAATGTAGCCTCACAAGAGTGTCTCCAACAGTGCTCTCGTTATGTGACCCTGCACATTGAAAATTGGATGAAGAAAAGGACAAAACATGCAGGTTTGGCTCAACATTGTTTTGGCCTCAGAAGTTTTGAACAGTTTGCTTCTGAGGCTGGTAAAAGGCATAGAACAAAGCTGAACACTTGCTAGAGAAGAGTGTAATAACAAGGCATCATCACAAACACGATGGCCTGGCCCTGCCAATAGATAAGATATTGTACATCTCTACTACCTACTCTGTCCACACTCTGAACACCAAAACAATCTGTTTCAATCTAAACAGTCTAAACATTTTCACCAAAGAAACCGATTCTCCGAATGTGAAACTGGTTCTAATAAGGTAAAACTTCCAAAAGTTGGATCCATTGCGATAGTCCCCGCCCAACAAATACACTTCAGATATGACCTACTACTACTACGAGGCCTCACACTTAGAGAGGGAAGGTGCTAATCGAAACAATAAGAAAGTGGAAATCAAAAAGATGCCGTATGTAAGTAAGTAAGTTATGTGGCCTATTTTTTTGTTTCACATTACACGTGAACAAAGCATGCACCGTGCACACCATTGGGTGGCCTTGTTTCAAAATCTCCTAGGCCACTCCGACCACATCAGCAATGGCCTTTTGCCAAGACCCCATTGACTCGGATGACATGTTGGCTCGTCACCCAACTAGGTAGGTAGGTAGGTAGGTACCACTTAAGTTAGTACCTATGAACCCCGAACCTACCTACACTAGTACCTTCCCCCTTCTCGAGGGAGGCTTCTTTCCAAACTCACCACTAGTGTGGCCTTTGCCGTTGGCGGCTCAAGTGTTACCTTGTCCTCAACCGATTTTCCCTTCCAAATCCTGGTTTTTATTGGAATTTATTTGAATTTTCAGCGGCAAAAAATCACTTAAAAATCAATATCTCTCACATTCTGAATCCAAATCTTACCAAATAAATTCCATTAAATCTTGCTCATTAAGATCTTTCCAAGAACACCAAAAGCCCATCCATTCCAATTCCTCCGAAATTCTCAGTTATGATTTAATTTAATTTCATTTTCAGTGAAAAAGTCATTCAATATTCAAGAACTTTTGCACCGCAAGGTCAAAATGTTGTCATGGAACCAAAGCCCATGCATGCATGCACACCTCCTCATCCAGAGCTTTTCCAAAGACACCAAGAACATGATCTCAAGCATCCCTCTTCAGTGGATCTCATAACTACAAAACAAAACAAAACAAAACAAACTACCTTCCTTCATAGATAGAGAGATATTAACCTTGAGAGCTGAGGCTTTGGAGACAAAGCTTTTTGGTGGTACCAAAAAACAAACGGATGGCCAAGATCAAATATGATCACTCATGGATGGTCAAGATCAAATTCGATGATCCATGGACATAGCCAAGATCAAATTGGCTTTTGCTTCATGTCTCTTTTCCAACAATTTGGCTACTTCACAATTTAGGCCCACTTTATACTAAGAGTTTGGGCCAATGTTCAACCCAAATCAAGCATTCCTATTGGTGCAAAAGTTGAAATTGGCCCCATGGCTGAAAAAAAAAGGATACCATTGAATTGAATTTGAGAAGCCAATTTGCAAGCAACCCCTTGGGGCCAATGTTCTAGCATTTAATTTAGGAAGTTGGGACCAAACAACAAGCCAAAAAGTGCTCAAAGTTGGCCTCAACGTGAGTGTTAAAGTGGGTGGCCCTTATTATACTCTTACTTGAATGGAAGCCAAATTTATAATTTTGGGGTCATTATTAATAATACCCAATTGTCCATTTGTTGTATTTCTCAAACCATGATTTTCTCAAATTATTATGATCATTTTGGGTCATTATTAAGAATACCCAATTGTCCATTTGTTATATTTCTCAAACCATGATTTTCTCAAATTAATATGATTATTTTGGGGTCATTATTAAGAATACCCAATTGTCCATTTGTTATATTTCTCAAACCATGATTTTCTCAAATTAATATGATTATTTTGGGGTCATTATTAATAATACCCAATTGTCCATTTGTTGTATTTCTCAAACCATGATTTTCTCAAATTATTATGATTATTTTGGGGTCATTATTAATAATACCCAATTGTCCATTTGTTCTATTTCTCAAACCATGATTTTCTCAAATTATTATGATTATTTTGGGGTCATTATTAATATAACCCAATTGTCCATTTGTTCTATTTCTCAAACCAAACAAAAGGGGTGTGTCACATTGTGGCCTTGCCATATATATATATATATATATATATATATATATATATACATTTCAAAAGTATCTTAAGGCAAAAAAAAGAAGAAGAAGAAGAAGAAGAATTATTATGGAAACTCAAATAAAATTTCACCATGCAAAAATTATTATTATTTAATCTTCAAAAAAAAATCCTCTAAAACAAACCAAAAAAAATCCTTCAAGATATCATTATTATTATTATTATAACAACTCTATTATAACTAATCTCAAGTCTCAACACAAGCCAAAATATCATGTTTCCAAAATCCTCATATAAAAAATAGACCTATTTATTATTATTATTATTATTATTACCAAGGGGGGCCAAAATCCCTTAAGCTACTATTATACTCTAGAATGAAATTTAAACACAATTATCCTTCCTTGCCTTGCTAGGCAAAGGCCAGGCCAACAAATGCTCCTTTACTTACCCCAAGGAAAGAAAGAAAGAAAGAATGAAAGAACGAACACAAACAATGCTCTTGTGAAGAAGAGCTTTCTTTCTCCGTTTGCGAACTCTTTTGTGCTTTGTCGTCTGGAGAGAGTGTCTGCTCCTCCTCAAGGGCTTCTTGAGCGTGGCGCTGCTGCTGCTGCTTGCTTGCTTGCTTCTCCCGGGAGTCTCATCGACCCATGACGGAATTGTTCGTGTTCTAGCCTCTCAAGTGCAATGGATGCATGAGTAGTAGTAGTAGTAGTAGTGGGTATAGAAGAAGAAGAAGAAGAAACGGAGCTCGATCTGGAGTTCATCTTTTTTTTGGTTTTGTTTTTTTCCTCTGTTTGTGAATGTTGAGCTCCCCGACCATGGCGTCTTCATCTATATTGCTGCTGTGGTGAAAAGCTGAGGAAACGAAAGAAAGAGAGCTTTGGACTGTGCGTGCACACAGAGAGAGAGAGAGAGAGAGAGAGAGAGAGAGAGAGAGAACGTTATGTTGTTGATGACTTCCTTTAGTATGGAAGATTCTAGGACTGCTTGCAACGGGGAATGGAGTGCGCATGGCGGTTTTGTTTTGTTTCTAGCTTCTCGACTCGTGACACTCTGAAGCAGCGGAGACATCGGGAGGAGGAGGAGGAGGCGGCCTACTTGTTTGCCTGAATTTGACGAGTTCCGTGACGACGTGATGGTGGTTTATCTCTGGCACATGAACTAGAACAAGGTTTCACGGAGGAGCGTCGTCTTCTTCCTCTTACAGCTCTTCTTCAGGTGGCGGAATAGATGATTCTCTCTCTATATTACTGCTGGAATGTAGTGAAGGTAGGGAAATGGTCGTCGATTCACATCAGGAGGAGGAGGAGGAGACTAATCGCGATAGTTTTGTGACTGTGTGCAGATCGGACATGTTGGAGAAGAAGAAGAAGAAGAAGAAGAAGAAGAGGGAGAGTGTGTGTGTGTGTGTGTTACAGCAGCAGGAGAGCTGAAGAATCTGCTTGTTGCGTGGGAATTGGAGATGGAGCATTCGTTGCATTCGTAGCAGGAATCTATAGTTTTCTCTGGGGCCATTAGATAGTGTTTCTCTCTAGAGCCACGGATTTCTCTCCTTTGCTCTTGAGCCGTGATCAGCACCACGGCCAGTCCCCCTGATGTATCCGTGTCCTCCAATGAGGCTTCCAGCCTCGGGCTATTCTCCTCCGTCGGTCACAGAACAAGGTATGTTTCAGAGCTCCGACCTTGCTGCTCACCTCGTCCAGTGAAACTTGAAGACTACTTGCTCGGATGCTGTGTCTATGTTCCTGGTCATGCATCATGCTGTGTTGGGTATACAGAGACTGTGTCGATGTGAAACCCTCCCCTTCCCTTCTTTGTCTGTCTCTCCTCGTGAAGAATGGAGATGGAAGTCTCACTTTCTGTCTTATTGTTTCTAGCAAGAAAAGAATTACAACTTTTCTAGGGGAAAAGAGTTTCTGCAGGATCAGATTAAGTTTTAGAGAGGCTCTTCACTACCATGTGAGAACAAAGCTCAAGTGAAGTCCCAGGGTTGGGCTGTTTTCTTGTTTATACTCTCTTTGCCTGGGACACACTGTTCTGGCATTTCTTGAAAGAAGACTGGCATGAGGGGCCGTTTTGCAGAGGAGCAAGTCTTCTTAACAGGGTACCTATCTAACAATGGGTGTGCTCTCTTGTGTGTGGAAAACAGAGAGAAGGTTTCTGAACTCCAAGCTGTGGCATGCCTGTGCTGGACCTTTGGTTTCCCTACCTCCTGTCGGTAGCCGTGTCGTGTACTTTCCCCAAGGGCACACTGAGCAGGTAAGTTATTGTGCTATCCCAGAAGTTCTCTTTACTGGACAATTTTCTCTTCCAATTTTTTTAGGTGTTTTCCAGCAGCTGAGATGATGGTAGTTTCATGAGATTCTGAGGTTTGCTTGTTTTGAATTGATTCTTGTGGTTCTAGGTGACTGCATCGACACAGAAGGAGTTGGATGCTCAAATCCCCAACTATCCCAACCTTCCCTCTCGGCTATTCTGTCTGCTGGACAATGTCACCCTTCATGTACGGGCCATTTGTGAAGTGGTGGTTTTTTCATTCTGTGCTTTGTTTTGCACACTTTTCTTGCAAGCATAATGTTTAAACCCACATAGCCCATTTTCTGTTTCTGCTTCACAAGTTCTTGATAGCTCTAGGGAGATTTCTTGTTATGGCAGAAAGGCCTGTCTGGGCTCTGCAATCAAACTTTTTTGAGTTCCTGACATGGTCTTAGTGTGTGCTTCTGCAGGCTGATTTGGAAACAGATGAAGTATATGCACAGATGACCTTGATACCTTTGCCTGCCTCTGTAAGTATCTTAATCTGAGTTGTTGCATCATGGAAGTCAATTGCTGGAATGTACATTATCATCCTTTCTCAAATCTGAGGGAGGGAAGTCCTACAGCTGATTTGCATTCCCTTGTTATAGCATCATCACTAGTATCTCAGTCCTTTAAACTGTGGCTCCCAGTGGTGTAAGTGCTCTGTCAACTGCTGTCAGGGTTCAAGATCAGATGGGCTGATTATGCCTATGCAATGCAGCAACAGAAGGATCCATTGTTGACTCAAGATTTTCCTCAGGCCAACAGACAGCCAACACTGTTTTTTTGCAAGAACTTGACTGCAAGTGATACTAGCACTCATGGTGGCTTCTCAGTTCCCCGACGTGCTGCAGAGAAAGTTTTTCCACCCTTGGTGTGTTGTCGTCCCCCTCCACTATCTTCTGCAATTGATACTTTTTCCTGTGATCTATGCTCTTGATTGATCCTGTGTAACTAAGTGATGTGTCAGTCAGCTTATGTGATCTTTTCATGTTAATATGTCTAGAGCCATGGGATGGTATGGCCTGTTATTCTTGGAACTTCCAGGATTACTTGCAGCAGCCACCAGCACAGGAGCTCGTAGCCAGGGACCTTCATGATCAGGAATGGCACTTCCGTCACATTTATCGAGGTGAGCAATGTCTGGAATTTTTCCTTTGGACTAGTGTTGGGGAATCAGATTTGCAACTTGATACTTGCTACTGCAGATTTTTCAGCAGCTATTTTATGAAGAGCCCTACTAGGAGCAACAATCTCAGCAGTACTTTCTTGTGTGGAACAGGCAAACCCCGCAGGCATCTTCTCACTACTGGGTGGAGTATATTTGTCAATAACAAGAGACTGCAAGCGGGTGACTCTGTTCTGTTCATACGGTAACGAGAATGCCTCCTCCCCCCTCATGTTTTGCAACAACTTGCATGCATCCATTGTGTTGCTTTTGTCCTGGCCACATACTGATTATTGATTGCAAATACAGGGATGACCAAGGCCAGTTATTGTTGGGAATTAGACGTGTTCAGAGACAGCAAACAATTATGCCATCATCAATGCTGTCCAGTGACAGCATGCATATTGGTGTCCTAGCTGCTGCCAATCATGCTGCAACCACAAACAGCCGTTTCACTATATTCTACAATCCAAGGTACTAACCCTGCTGTGGACTGCTGAAAGTCAGAAGCTTTTTCCATGACTGGTGGTTGAGAGTTTGTGTGAAACCTTGTGTGGCACACATGAACAAGTTGGAAATAACTAGTAATTGAAGGAAGGAGCAATTGATGTAGGAAGTAGTTGTTCAGGAGATTAGCCTTGACAGATTGATGGTCCAAGGTCTTTCACAAGTTTTTTCAATAACATTGTATGTGTTGTGAAAGTCTTTCTTCATGCTGTATGGAGAGGAAGTTGTACTGATGGTGTCTTTTCTTATGATTCTCACGGAACTAGCTTGAAGGTTGATCCAATATTTTGTACGTTCATATGGGTGAAGCATTGCATTTTCTGTTTGCATAACTTCTCAGTTTCATTCCTTCATTATGCTCTTTCAGGCTTTCATATGCTTACGTGATAATTTGACAGTGGTCCTTTTGATTTCTTCTGAACATCCTGGTTCCAGGCAAAGCCCATCAGAGTTTGTCATCCCAGTGGCCAAGTACTGTAAGGCAATCAACACTCAGGTTGATGTGGGAATGCGTTTTCGGATGGTATTTGAGACTGAGGAATCTAGTGTCCGAAGGTGAGCACCTGTTAAAGAAGTTAGAATACTTCAGCTTATTTCTATCAAAGTTTTCCTTTCCAACACTTCATTAATTGCTTGTCTCCAATTTATATTAACAGTTCCTGAGACATTTGTCCTTAAGCTGCAGATACATGGGCACTATTACTGGGATTGAGGACCTTGATCCCATCAGGTGGCCGAAATCAGATTGGCGCTCTCTCAAGGTATGTCAAATTGAAATCAACTGAAACTTTGTGAAAATGTTTGTGTTGCTTTGTCTGCACTGTAGATATTATGTCAAAGATTCTGCTTCAATGATGAGCACAAAGGACTTAATGAACAACACCTGGATTGTTGAGGCAAAGTTGTCCTGGGTATCCTGTCTTTGGGAAGTAAAAAGGATGTGCTGATTGGTGGAAGTTTCATGGGTTATTTTGCAGGTTGGATGGGATGAGTCTACTGCAGGTGAAAGACAACAGCGGGTGTCAATTTGGGATATTGAACCTCTGACCACACCATTTCTTTTGTATCCTCCTCCGCTTGCACTAAGATCCAAGCGCACTCATGGAGGCAGAGGTAAGGTCTGTGAGTCAGGTGTTCTGTACAGTGAAGTGAAAGCTATTTCAGATGATATGATTGGCTGAAATGCCTTCTGTTGCTGATTGAATTGTATCTCTGCCAGGTGAAGATGACATTGAGTCATTGCTCAATAAGCCACAAATGTGGGCTGATGGAAGTGACTCCCAAGGGGTGCTTGACTTCCACAGCCTAGCCATGGACTCCATGTGGATGTGGCCACCTCAGCAAAGGCTGGAGTCAGCAGTCCCATCTCCACAGAATGGGAATTACCGTGTGATGGCTGCAAAGGCACTTCAAGAAATCCGAACTGGACATTCCTCAAAGCAACTTCACCCTCAGCCCCTCCTGCCATCATCACCACAGTTACAGTTCCATCAACAGCAACAGAACCAACAGTCCATGCATCAAAGGGTTGATGCTCCAGGGCCACGGCTCCAACTTTCATTTAGTGGACCACAGTCACAAATGGATTTGGGGTGCTCCATGAGGCCAGCAGCAAACTATTGTGAATCAGATCTACAGATCGGTTCCTCATCATTTTCTTTGCAAGGCATGCTAGGAAGAGTCCAGCCCAGCAACCCAATAAGTGAAAATAATCAGTTTTTCAACATCCTGCAACCAAGCCAGCATGCAATAGAGATACAGGCTTCTGACCTTTTGGTGCAAGATTCTCAGGCATGAAGAATCCATCTACTTGCTTATTAATTACCTGATCTTTTAACTTGTCTGCCTCAGTTTTATTTACATGGAATGGGTCCAGCATGATCCACAGCGTGTATCATGCAGCTAACTGAGGCAAGGGTATATGCTGTCACAGGTGTCCTCACCCTGGTTTTCCACTATGCAAAACCAGATCCAAACTGATCCACAACTGATGGCAACTGCTCGATTGGGGCAAGTGGACAAAGCACCCTCTTCTCAAGTGGTTGGTGCCTTAACACATCCACAAAACCATGAGGTCAATGCTCAGGCTGGCCTCGTTGAACATCCACCTTTGGGGTTTAGTGAAAATGACCAGGATGCTGAGCAGTTGCAAGCAGACCGCAGCCATCTCCTCTTTGGTGTTCCAATTGATCAACCCCTGACTGCTTCAGCTTCCCTCACCTCCTGCACCTTTGAAAAGACCAAGGAGCAGCAAAATGGGTTTTCTGGCAGCAGCAATGTGCTGCAAGGTTCACTTTGTCCACAAACCACACCAGACCTCCCAACCATTCCATCTGGTGTTATATCTAGTGGAAGCTTGGATGACAATGGGTTATACCAGCAAAATTCTGATGCATGGCCTTCCATGCAATCTGCACCACCTCTGCGCACATTCATCAAGGTAAATAGTTTTCAATCCAATCCTGCAGAAAGCTTCTATGGAGCTTAAGGCCAATAGAAGGCTTGCATTCAGATGTGAAGTCTCATGAATTTTTCAAGCCTTCCTCAGACATCAGGATGGTCTTAACAACTCATACATGTTAATGCAAGTGTTTGTTGAATTTACATCGATGGTGTCTGGATTTATCCTGCCAGGTGCATAAGCTTGGGATGCCTGGAAGATCTTTGGACATTAGGAATTTTCACAATTATGCAGGGCTGCGCAGTGAGCTTGCATGCATGTTCAACTTAGAAGGCATACTGGACGGACCAGTAAAATCAGGCTGGCAGCTTGTATATGTGGACCATGAGAATGATACACTCTTAGTTGGTGATGACCCATGGGAGTAAGTCCTTCCTGTTTCCAACTATGGTCTCTCCAAGGGCCTGCCTTCAACTTTATCTATGCTCATTAGGAAGTGTGGTTGATTCAGCAGTTATTATGCTAGATTTTTCTTGCTCCTGTTCTGTGTAGTTTAGGTTTTTTTTTTGAGCTTTACCATTCCTAGTATGGTTATATTATTATACTACCTTTGTGTAGATTTTGTTTGAGCTTATTCTTTGTATAGTAAGGACACAGTGCCTTTCTCTAACCTTCTCTGGTGGAAGTCTATCTGATTATTGCCATTGTGATGACATTACAGGGAATTTGTGAACTGTGTGCGATCACTCAAGATACTATCACCATCTGAAGTTTTGCAGATGAGCAATGATCAGTTTGAGATCCTGGATGCAGTACCAATGCAACAGCATCGACCAAGCAACAGCAACAACAACTCTGAGGAGACCCATACTCAAACCCCTACCCCAAACCCACAAATGGGTCCCTAAATACCCATTGCAGCTCACAGTACTGCAATGGCAAGAGACTGATTGAGCTTGTCTTATACAGATAATTTATTGCTGAGATTTGATTTTTGCCCACAGATTGGTATGTTTGGATCATCCACACTGGTCTGCGGTGTCCAATGTACAGCAGCAACTTTGTTGCAGACCTGTTGTGCTGCTCGATATGTAAACTTGTCTTGAAAGTGTAGTGAGGAGAGAAAAGGGGAACAAACACGAAAGGCTGTGTGCAGTTATGGAAGAGGCAAATACATGAAAGGGTTCTGTAAACTTTGGCCTGACAGCAAGAAAAGCTCAACTGGTGCAAGATTTGCAGTATGTTTGCTGGACTTGGTACTATACAGTGCATGAAGTCTTGAGATCCCTTACCAATGTTGGAGAAGTTGTGACGGGAGTGAAAACTTTGACCGCTCTTGTGGGACACATTTCTTTCCTGGGTGCTGCTGTTGAGCTTCAACACCTACCTGAGTGCTGCTGCAGTGCTATCAAGTCATCTCCATTGTGGTGCAATCAATAACCTTTAGGAATGTTATAGAGATGGTTGTGGACCCAGTTTTCTTGGAGCACATGCCCTGTTGTGGTGGACATGTGCATAAGCTTTTTTCCCAGTAGAACCACACTTGTAGAGGGAGGTTGCTCTTGCCGTTTGCTTCCAAGCTTGCGGGCAGTGGCAAATGCCTCAATTCTTCTGTACATAACAGTTGTTGCAACTCATGCTGCGTGCCTCTTTGTTTTTGCTTGCTTTTTTTATTTTCGTAAAGTGCTGTCGTGTGACACATTGTAACAAGTAAAGTCCCTCTGATGAGAGATAGATACAGAACTATTAGAACATGCTTTCCATCATCATCTTCCCCTGGGGTCCATGGATATTACTCCTGCACCATTCCTTGGTGCCTGAAGCATTAGCACCACCATTGCATGTGGGCTCCTCCATTCACATTCCCTTGCATGTGAGGCTGGCCATCAATGATGGAACTGGGCCATTGAAGTGAGTAGAATAGAGTACCAAGGCAAATGCCACAGTTTGCTGACAGTAGTAGTAGTGCAAAGGTTTGTCATGCAGATCCATTCATTGCCCTTGCAGACTGCAGCTGCTCATGCTGTGACATTCACCATATATCACATCTTCAGAATAAATTTTTGTTCATTTCTTCTCTGATGCACTAATCAAACCTAGCTCACATCTCAGAGAATTCTTTTAAGTGATTTACTGAACCCCAAAAATTCTCTCTGAGCAGCTTCTCAAGTGTTGAAAGCTTCGCAAGAAGATTAGTGAGTTTTTATCACAATCTACTCCACTGTTGTCCTTCTAACCCTCAAGTGTAAACCTACTGTTAGCAAGACATGAGCTTGGGATATTCTTGCTGCTTAACTCTACTTTTCAAGAAGGGGAGCCTCAAAAGTGTCCAGTGAATGTGGTTTACTGTAAGCCTTTTAGACTAATATTCAATCAGAAGTCCTTAGTATGGCAATGTTGCTCATTGTGCTATATAACAGTTTATTGGAGAAAGGAGGATAAGGTGAGACAAGAGGGACAAGGTTTCTTCCTCAAATATTTTATGCAAATTCATAATACTATTGATTGTCACAGTTGTAACATGTAATGTAATATTGCATGTGGAGCTTCATGACTTGATAACATGCAAGTTTGCAGTCAGAGGCAGTTGTGATAGAATTTTACATTGAATTTATAGTGACCCTTCAGTAATGTCTGTGGTCAGAGTACCACACATTTAACAATTGTTTGACATGTTCAATCATTTCCAAGTTCCATGTATACACTTAGTTCATATTTTAACATTTCTATACCAAAATATACCAATATAGGAACTTTCAATACCAACCCAATTCTTGCAAAAGCCTAAAGGTGGTTCACATTCTGTTTTTGTAGTTGTGCTTATCACTCCACCACAATCACTTCAAAGTTATTGGAGCAACATGTCTTTACAGCATGCATGACAATCAAGGAGCTTGTCGGTCAGCTGGAAAAATTCATGAAACAATCTTCTATTCCAAGAAGGTGTAAGGTTACAGGAAGAAATTAACATCTACTTGCCTGATTTGATCAAAAGGGAAAATGAAATTGTGTTTTAGATCCATGACAGAATCTTGCTCCCCCCCAACCTGTTGCACCAATGGTCCTACAAGAACCTTGCTTGTGTGGTTGGTCTTTGATATTTGGTCTTTTGATCATATTAAAAGCTTAGGATCAAAAGTTGCGGTTATGGTTTTTTCCTTCTACCTTTTATCCTCTCCCCTCATTCCTTTCTGCCCCTTGATAGCTAGAGAAGTCTATAAACTGGAATGCAATTTAGCATCCTGAGATTGGACTGCATAATCTCCCAGCAGGTGTGTTATACTTCGCAACACATTCACAAAGACACTGTCTAGTTTCATCAATAACGCTTCAAAAACAACTTACAGACAATCGTCCTGCTCTCAGTATTCAATTATGAGGATTTGATTGAAAGAAAGAAGGTTCACTCAAAAGCCCACTGATTCTCCCGTCTCACTTCATCTTCCTCCTCTGGTGTGAAATCATTCTTGATGTTGAAGGTTTTGCGGATCTCCTCAGGGGTCTTGCCCTTGATCATATCAGCAACTGTTTGGCATGTCAGATCTAGGAGATTCTTTATGTTGAGATAATTTGCAGCCTGTTTCCATACCACCCCAAATTCAAGTAAACATCCCATGCATTATGTAAATCAATCCTACAAACCACAAAAAAACATAAATGGCTGAAGTGGATACTCATCTGCATTCTACCAAAGTATGTAGACTTGCTGGCCCCTATTCAGATGTAGAAATGGCACCAATGATCTCCATATGACAAAGTTGATTTGCCAGCCTCTGTTCATTCACTGTCAGGCTAATAAAAATAAATATGTTTTCAATAGAACCCACACACATACAAAACATCCAAACCCTTATAATTTCATAATTACTGAACTTGCAGTTCAAGCTTATCATGACCACCATTCCAATTCGTTCAGGATAAAGACATCAAAAGCATAATGGGGCAATGCTGTTGCATGTGAGCAAGGTTTAATGCAGGCACCGCAAGTTAAACCTTGAATATATCTTGCCAAAGCTTCCACAAATTGCAATTCCTTCCTAACAGACTAAGGACCATAGATTTTCCGGCAGAAACCTTCATCAACATCTGGCCAAAAATTTGTGAAAACCCTAAAATGGACAGTCCAAAAAATCCAAGCATAGTGTGCATGTCATAGAGCTTCTCTGGAAGTTTTTTTTCAGAAGCCAAAACCAGCAGAGTCAGAGGAGCTTATTCCTCCCAGAAAGCACTACAGAAAGTGACAAATCATCAGAGGCACATTGCAGTTTAATCTCCACTTTGTGGCATATTACACACTCCACATAAGGATCAATGCAGAATACAGTTTCTTTCTGTTCACGGAGCATTTTCTTGGGGGAAGCAATCGATCAGGGTGTAGAGTTTAGGGTAGCCACTTGTCTCCACCATGCTTCCGACACGGATACTGCAAGAAAAATAAACTGACAATGGGATTCACAAAGCAAACAAACAAAAAAGGGGGACAACTGTTGTTCCAGAAGTGCTGTTGCAGCTTGCTTACCAAGATGAGGTCAAACAATGTAGCCTGGTCCACCTTCACGAAGTCCAGATCCCACGCCTTGATTTCGTCCTCCGAAGTAGCAGGTTTGTCGTCGCTAGCCTTCTGATTATCGACATGGTACTTGCAGTACTCAATCACTTTGGCCAGAATCTTGCTGGAGACATTGGGGAGCGGAATCGGATGATCCATACCCGTGTCCTCGATCATATTCTTCACAGCTTGCGATTCGAACGCCACAGCCTCTTCCACTTCGAACATCTCATCGTCCGAACTCTTCAACTTCACTCGCTTCTCCACCATCACTCACCCGCCACGACGAAGATTTGGTCTCACCCCCCCCTCCCACCCAACAACATGTAGCGACAAAAGGAAACCAAAGCAACAGCCCAAAAATCTGGCCCCAAAAAAAAAAAAAGCAAATGCAGAAGCCGAATAGCCACAGCAATGCAACTATTTGCAACAACGTTCAGACATACAGACACACGAAAAAACAGTTTCAGGGTTCAAAATTGCAGAGATTTGTACGCAGGGCAGGCACAGGAAAGCAAGCAAGCAAGGAAGCGGGCGTAACTGTTGGCGGACGGACACAACACTGGAGCATGGAAAGGATGGGATGTTCGCGACCAGCAGTTTAGGGTTTGATGTTCGTCTCGCACGGGAGGCAGGGCGGGAGGGACGGAGGGCTCTAGCGTTTGCAATTAGGGCTTGACGTAAAGCACTGCCTGCATTTTTCCTTTGTATTTTCAGCTCCCTTACCTGCCTCAAGAAACCTGTTTTCAGCAAGCGGGGTCTTCTTCTGTGGTGGGAGGTACCAGTCAGGCTGTACTGGGATGTTCTGACCAGCGGAAGGTACCAGCCAGCCTGTCTAAATTAAAGAGTGAAAAAATCCCAGCTCTGCTTTTTGTAGGAAAAGGGCCTGGCCTGAGTATCCAGGCCCTTCTTCTATACGTAATAAAAGTATGCTGCTATTGGGAATCATAGATTGGGGATCACACTATGAACTATGAGTGTCATTGGGAATCATCAAGAGGACCCTTGTGGGAGCAAGATGGGAACAATGCGAGAACGCCAATAATTAATTAATTAATTAATTAATTAAAATTAGGACAAAAAACCAAAACCCCATGAAACTTTTACAAGAGTATGAACATCTCTAGAAATTATGTCATGTATGTAATGTGGTAAAAAAGTTGACATAATCTGCTACCCCGCACCGTAATGATTACCCAATACTAGTAGGTACATTCAAAATTATTTTGAGAGATTGATCATCTTTGTACCTTTGATTCAAGGGATGTAGCCAACCATAGATTATTTTGTCCAACAATTGTACACCGAAAGAACTCAATGCTCTACTATGGACAAAATCATTTTTTTCAACTTGGAGGATATAAAGTGATTGATTGAAGGCCACCAACTAGTTTGCCATAGATTGAAGATTCAATGTGTTTTGTGGTTGCACAATATGATGACTTTTCAACTTTGTACCTATTTGGGCCATGAGTGAGTTTACAATGAATTTAATGATTTGTTTGATTGCCCAATGCAATCAATTGAAGCCTCGGTGAGTGACTTCGATGAAGCAACTTTCCACCACCTCAAAACTTGAAAGCTTTAAGGTGTCTTGTGATTTTGATGAAGCAACTTTCCGTTGCCTTAAAATTTCAAAGCTTGAATGTGTGGTGCAAGACATCGATTGAGAACCTTGAGTATGAATGTGGTTATTCAAAATAGGCAATAAACTAGAGTGAAGGAATATTTCACCTTGGAGTGATTGTTACCATTTCAACACTATAATATTCCATTTGGGAAATTCTAATGAACTAAATTGAGTGATGAAAACATAGTTGAATAATTTTTTAAAAATTAAACTCATATAATAAAGTTAAGCAATTCAAACATAAGCTGGCCTTATCACAAAAAATATTCATCCAACTCCATCAATGATTTCTAGATGATAAAGACTAAAATTTAAACATATACAATTCCAATTTTTCCTTGAGTCGAATTAAGGACAACCTTTGTCTTTATGTTCATTGTTTCTTTATTATACCCTAATCATATTTTCATACAATTGAATAACCAAGACCCATTAGTGTTGTGACCATATAGAGCCCCACTTTTAAAAGGATTTGCTACCTATAACAATGTAAGGAAATGAAACAATGACTAAATGTTCTTCCATTCTTTCACCTACTAATAATCCCTTTCCAAATTTTGAAATTTACAAATTTGAGCTTTGCATTGTTGCGCATTACTAGTGATGATCAACTATTTTAATTTTTTTTCTTTATGTTTTCATATGGCATTTAATAATTGATCATTAATGTTTATGTCAACGTTAAATTAAATTTAAATTAATATAAATTTCATGGACATGAAAAGACTCATGTTAATTTATTTATTCATATCCATGTTGGTGGATAGGGAAAAAGAGTGAGATAGTTATAAAATGGAGATAGTTATTAAAAAAAAGGTGAGAGATATTTATTAAGAAAAGTTTATAAAAAAAGAGAAGTAATTAGGTTTGAAAATCAGGTAATTATTTCTGAAATTGTCCTTTGGAATGGGTCATGGGTTATTTACTATGGTCATTGTTTTTTTTGCCTTTTAAGCTCTAAAAATAGATAAGTGGAAGAAAATGATTCAAAATTTCCCAATTATTTCAAAGATCTACTGCATTGTTATGCATTCCATTTTCTCTTTCATTCTTGTGAATTTTTTATTTAATTTCATTTTAAAATATTTTTAAATTTGTTATATATTAAGTAAATGAAGTTACCTAAAGTGCAATTATGTCTAAAATTAATGTGAATATCATGGCATGCACCTCATATATATACATATGTATGTATGTATGTGTGCATTTTTTACACCTTGGTTTATATTCAAATGGGTTACATCAAAAAATTGTTTGAATAGTATCACATTGAAAACTTTTTTTTCAAAAGTTATAAGAACAAATATTATATACAGAATATAAAATAAAAAGAAAAAATGTAAAATAATCAGATACAAAGGATATTTCATGGGTTTTTTTTTAAATTCCAAATTTACAATATTTGACAAAAAAAACTATAACCTTCAAACATTAATAATTACTTTATGTACTAGTGCTACATAGTGTAACCAGTTATCAATTTCTTTTCTTTGAAATTGAAAAGATTTTCTCCCCTGCCCAAAAAATGTTTAAAAAGATTCCCTCCCCTCAATAAGTACAGCAAACCGCCCTTTATAATCCCGT
>Ga0209611_10006813_pt1 | contig 18535 bp, 13 predicted proteins | sample S1TSphgellanicum_3_FD_187693 | JGI IMG/M metagenome (GOLD analysis project Ga0209611, IMG submission 187693) | Host-associated microbial communities from peat moss isolated from Minnesota, USA - S1T2_Fc - Sphagnum magellanicum MG (SPAdes) (version 2) | ecosystem: Host-associated > Plants > Peat... | reverse complement strand
AATATCTTTATTTTTAGTTCATCTTTTTTTTTTTTTTTTGGGCCACTCTCTAAATAGTCAAATAAGATTTAAGTGTTTTGAATGATGATGTGCTTTGAATATCAATGGCATGTAATTTTGTAGTTTGTTTTGAATCTGTTGTACAATTACATCTATTTGAGTGCAATGTTATTATTTGAGTGTTTATGCTTGTTTATGTTTTGAGTTTTGTGAAAGAAAGTTAGTCCCAATACAAGAGTGCACTTGCTCAACATTAAAACTACATTTGTCAGCATTTTATCTCAAGAAGGTGTATGTGTGTGCATTTGTGTGAATGCAACTCCAACTTATGATTTTTGACACCTCTTTTGATTTCTTGGTCATTGTGCATAGTAAAACCATTTTGCAATAGCTCATATGATTAGAATTTAGAATATTTTTTCAAAGTTGGGTAAGGCAATATTACACCCTTATTTGTCCCATCAACTTTAGCACAATTTTTGTAAAGACAATTTCACACCCATCTTTGAATGTGTTTTTGCATGAAAAACGATGACAAACAAACACCTCTAATTTTCACTTAATGTATAGATTGGGTCATTGTTAATCTTAAAATTTGAATGGTGGGTTTAACCCTAAAATGCTTGACACCATTTAGAGTTTAATTCACATTACAATTGATCAGACTGAAAATTTCTAGTGACTGTCCTCACTTACATCAGAATACTATTAACAAGGGGTGTGTCACACTGTGGTCTTGCCATTTACATTAAAATGTGTCTTAAGGCAAGAGAAGAAAATTTGATGAAAACAAAAATATTTCATGATGAAAAAAAAATAATCTTCAAAAAAAAAAAAAAATCCTCTAAAAGAAACCAAAATCCTTCAAAATATTATAACTCTGTAACTAATCTCAAGTTTTGACACAAGCCAAAATATCATCTTTCAAAAATCCTCATGTAAAAATAGACCTATTATTACTTAGGGGCCAAAATCCATTCTTTCAATTTAAGAGATTGGACTGAGCTTGACAAAAGGTGAAGAATTTCTAAATAAAAAGCATCAAACCCACCATCTGAATATAAGAGTTATGTAGCATGACAAAAGGCAAAGAATTCCAAGTAAAAAGCACCCAAACCCACCATCTGAATACAAGAGATCTATTGAGCTAATACCAAACAGCAAAGAATTCCAATCAAAATGGCACCAAACCCACCATCTGAATATAAAAGATCTATCAAGCATGACAAAAGGTGAAGAATTTCCAAATTAAAAGCACCAAACCCACCATCAAAATACAAGAGATCTATCAAGCATGACAAAAGGTGAAGAATTTCCAAATAAAAAGCGCCAAACCCACCATCTGAACATAAGAGATAAATTGGGCATGACAAAGGGTGAAAAATTTCTGAGTAAAAAGCACCAACCCCCCCATCTGATATGTTGACAGCAAGCTGAGAACAAAGTGACTAGAAGACCTGAATCAAGGAAGAGCACAGCATAAGAAGAAGATCCATGATGAGATCAAATGGAGGCTGAAACCAAAAGAAGCTGGGCATAGATAAAAAGTCTGATCATGGCACACAAAATGTGAAAATTTATGTTACAATGTCTTTCAAATAGTATATTGTCAAAGGGTCCCTGACTAAATGTTTGTCATCTTTGCAGACAAACTCAAAATGCAATTTTGCAAACTCTCTTTGTTTTGTGTAGTAGGGTGGACCCGCCACCCCTGGCATTTCCAATCTATTTGGTGAAAAACTAGTAGTTCCTGCAGAGGCGTCACTAGGTCATGGAGTTCCTCCTCAGTCCAGGCTTCCCTGCTAATTTTGATTTGATCATCACTTGTCTTGAAAAATTCTGCACAACTTTCAGAAGATCATCTCTTGCACTGCACACAGCAACACGCTATCTAACCCTAGGGAGGTTGCAACCCAAAATTTCTAATCCCAACTTTTCTTCTGTGTCATAATCAAGTCCACCAATTAAGAAGATGGGTTGTGTATCGATCATCTTAACTAAACAACAAATACACCCAAATCAAACTCCCAGTGTATCATGAAGCACACAAATTCACAGCTTCTTCGTCTTCTTCTTCTTCTTCTGCCCACTGCAATCATCCCTGGCTCCTTGAAGTTCAACCCTAAACTCACCTCACGTTACTGAAATCAGTCAGTCTCTGCTTCATGCTCCCTTTAACCGCACTAATCAAAGCATCAATAGCAGGAAGCAAGAATACTTGGGGGAGCAGGCGGTGCCATTCAACATCAAAAACCCCACCCAAAAAATTTCCTATGATGATGACAACAGATGATGTGCCACCAATATCCAATTTCCTGGTGGTGATTATGCGTCACCAAGATCCAATTTCCCAATGATGATGGATGCACCACCATTCTCCAATTTCCTGATGATGATGACAGATGTGCCACCAATTTGCCATGATCAATGAGGGTTTCCAGAAGTTTGCGGCTAAGAAGTTGGACTGATTGTGAGTGAGCGAGCAAGGGTTGTTCTTCTTTGAATGGTCCTAAGAAGTCCTGTCTGTGAGTGTTCTTTGTACTTTGTCTTCACACAGACATGGAAAAAATGTTGGGTCTGTTGGGGGATGAGTGAGCAGCAAAATCCATCATGGCCCATGATAAGCAAAGCTGTTCCGGAAAGGTGTAGATGAAGAAGAAGGTGGAGGAGGAGGAGGAGGAGGAAGCCCCATCAGGGGCAAATCTGTGAGAGAAAATGACCTAGATGGTGTGGTTCTGGTCATGTGACCCCCAATTCTAGAGGAGCCTTGAGCTGCTGCTGGAAGATCAGCATGGACATAATCCTTCTCTTCTTCGTCGTCTTCATCTTCTTGCTCTTCTTCTGCTGCTGCTTCTCTGAGACTTCCAAGCTTTAAGGCAATTGTAAGAGTATTTGTGCTTCTGTTGCTGGCAGGTTTCTTTGAGAAGCTGGCAACAGATGTGCGAGAAAGGGGAGGATAGGACCTGTGACGATCTAGAGAAGTTTGAGAAGCATTCACTAGAGGACCCATCATCCTTCTTCGCTTTGCATATGGATTATTGGGTTTTGCTAGATCTGAAACTGACGAAACATCCGCCAGTGATGAAAATGATCGTGACTTGCCACCAAAGAACTTTGAGAGCCCAGGTCTCCTGCACCACAATTCCACAAATCCCACAGTTCTAAACCACAACTTGATAGCCGGTATTCCAGAATTCTTGACACAAACACTAGAACTTGATGATGGTAATTTGAGAAATTCTTGACAGAAACACCAGACCTTGATGGGTATTCAAGAATTCTTCACAGAAACACTAGAACTTCATGATAGGTATTTGAGAATTCTTGCCAAAAACACTAGAACTTGATGGGTGTTCGAGAGATTCTTGACAGAAACCCTAGAACTTGATGGGTATTCGAGAAATTCTTGACATAAACACTAGTAGAATTTGATGGGTATTGGAGAATTCTCAACAGAAACACTAGAACTTGATGGGTATTCAAGAAATTCTTGACAGCAACAATAGAACTTGATGGTTGGTATTCCAGAATTCTAAACAGAAACACTAGAACTTGATGATGGGCATTCAAGAATTCTCAAAAAAGAACACTAGAAGTTGATGGGTATTTGAGAATTCTTGACAGAAACAAGTCTAGAACTTGATGAGGACAAATATCCAACACACACAACACACAAAACACACTGGATTCACAATCAACAGCTGGTTAGGTGCAACATACTTGATAGGTAGTGAGCTTTCCAGAGCGCTCATCTGATGCAGTGGTCCCCGATAAGCCGACTGCGCCTCCTGCATACTGTCTCCAGAAGCTGCACCAATCTCCTGATCATCAGAGGAGCAAGAACTCTGCTCCCTCCCATTACAGATTGAGGAAGACGATGATGATGGTGAGGCAACAAAGGATGCGGCCGCCACCATCTCGTTCTTCTTCACAAGAACGGCACATTGCTGCTGATCATGACCACCACTCCGCTTGAGATCCGAGGTCGCCGCCACAAGAGTTGGTCTCATGCAGGTGCTCCTCATCTCGGTAGCCTTGGTCACATGAGCTGCAGCTTCCTTAGTCTTCGTCATCAAGCTTAGTCCCCATCTCTGTTGCAGCTGATCCTCTGCAGCTGCTGCTCTTGTTTCTTGATGATCTGGTACAAGCGAAAGTGTAGTGGAGCTCACAGTGGCAGCTGCCATGCTCTGCTTGCTCATGCTGGAGAAGGACGAGAGATTGCACGCGGGCAGCAGCTCATGGGCTTGTTGATGCTGCTGCTGCTGCTGTTGCGAGGCTCCTCCTCCTCCTGTGATCTTGTTGCGGCCAACACTAGGGGCACCGGCGGCTCTAAGCTCCCACCTTTGGTAAGCCACGGACATACTGATCACTAGTGCTGATCGAGGTTTCTTCTGCAGAGGAGGAGGATAAGGCACTGGCTGGGTACTGCTGCTGCCTGCTACGTTACCTGCTGCTGGTGCTGCTGCAATTTTTGAATCTGGCGGCTTTTGAGCTTCTGCTTTCTCTGCCGAGGGTGGATATGCTGGCACAACTTCTGGTCAAAGTCGAAGCTGGGGGTAGCAAAGATACTCGTCATCGACCACCACATCTTTGCAGCTTCATATCCATACGGGATCCTAGTCCTCCTCCTGCTGCTGCTGCTACTACTGCTGTCAAAGAATCTGCTCCTCCTCCTCTCTACAAAGAATCTCCTCGTTCCACATGATCTTGTGATTGGCATATGCACGTCCAACCCAAGCAAGCCCAAGCACAGCACTAGGTACTATACCTCCGCCTTCTCTCTCTCTCTGTGCGGCGTCTCCTCACGACACAACCATTGCTAAGAAAGTGGTCTTCCCGTGCGAACCCTAGGGGAACACGGGCCCAAGCAGCTGAGGAGCAACAAGGAAGTGGAAACTCAAGCACCTTCTCAAGTGCAGTAGGCTCTAACATCAGTACAGACTTTCGTCTTCTTCTTCTTCTTCTTCTTCTGCTTCACACGAGTCCTGCACACAAGACTTCTTCTTCCTCCTCCTCTTCTTCTTCAAAATCTGCTGGCTGCTGCAAAAGAGGTTGATACACAACAAAAACAACAAAGAAGAATCCACAATCCCAATCAGGATTTCTTTTTAAAGATGTTAAAAAGAAGATGAGGATGCGGATGCGGATCAGGCGTCACCAACTACTGCGCACCACGCTCGCTCGATTCCCCAACCCCCCCATCGCCACGGCCATGCCGGAGCTCCAGCTCCTGCACACAACCCTCTTCTCCTCCACCCACCTACCCACCCATCCAACTACCTACCTATCTACCTATCTACCTACCTACTTACATACCTGTATATCTACCTATCTACCTACCTACCTACTTACATACCCACCCACCCACGCCTCTTACCCAACCATCTAACCAGTTCCCTATGACCTACCTACTTACCCATTCACTCCCTTACCTACCCACCCACCTATCGACTTACGTACATACCTACCCACTCACCTATCTACCTACTTATAAATCTGCCCATTCAACCACTTACCTATCCACCTACCCACTCACCGACCTACAGACCTGGCTATTTCTACTCGCCTGTCTTTCCTTCGGGTCAACCGGCTGTGTGTAACACCGAAGTCTTGACCGGGTCCGCATGGAGTGAAGCAGGCGCCCGGTGTTTCGCCGGGTCTCTTCGTAGATCTTTTATCCCCCGCCCCCCATACTACCAAACCGCGTTCCCGAAGCTGTACCCGAGCCGGCCCGCACCGGACCGGACCCGGACCGGGCCCGTGATTTGGTGTTCTAGATAAGTATCAAGTTGGTATGGCTTTCTTCATATACAGTCGTTTATCTATTTTTATTTAATATATTTTAAATTATTATTTTCACTTATTGTGTAAATAGTGCTAATGAATATAATACCGTCCGTATATGTATAAATTATTATATAAATGATTATTTTCACTTATTATGTCCACATTGGTATTGAGTATAATACCGTCCCCGTATATGGTAATTTTACTAGGGTGTATCCTCTTCCCGTTTTACTTTTTTCTTTTACTTTTTTTTAATCTGTTTGCGTAGTAAGTTTCTACCGTCATCGAGTGCCGGGTGGCACCCCTAACCTTATCCGCTTTGCTGGCGCTGTTGGGAACACTGGATGGGAAACGATTTGGGAACATTTATGGGAACGTGAATATAGCATTTTAGCTACCAACGAGATTCTTTTCTTTTTCTTTTTTTTTTTCTTTTCTGGCGTTTTGTTGTTTTTTTTTTTTTTTTTGGTGTTTTTTTTTTTTTTTTTTTTGGGGGGGGGGTTTTTTCTTTCTTTTTTCTGGGTTGGGTTCCTAACTGAACCTTCCTTGCTTGGTATGGTGGGCTAGGTAACCCATTATTATTATTTATTATTTTATTTGGGGAAAAAATGGAAGAGAAATTCCTTGCAAAGAGAACCAAAGAGCCCATTCTTTTCTTTTACAAGACATAATTCCCATTCTTTTATGTGTCCATTTTGGTGGTGTAATTACCTAAAAAATAATTATAGGCAAACTCGAGTTCTTGTTTACGGGAGTAGTAGCGAGTAGGTAAGCAGATTCCGGACGGTGGAGGAGGAGGACCTTTGAGTTTGCAATAATGAAACGAAGGCCGTTAAATTACGAATTTAACTTTTCGTCTTTCTCTTGTGATACTTGTTCGTTAGCCGTCTCTCTCTCTCTCGTCAATAGCGAAATATAAATATAAATATATTTGAGTGAGTTTACGTATACAAAAGTGGGCAAATGGGTCAGTTGTCAATGGATCCGTCCCCCCTTTCCTTTTATTGGGTACCTAACAAGAATGTGTGATGACAAACCGCTTGTCCGTTTTGGCCATTTGACATCACATAAACGGGCCAAAATCCAAGAATGTTTTGACTTCCGAAGATTCTACAAAGATATAAATTACACCCCCTCTCCCCCCCCCCAAATCAAGGATAAAGGAAATTTTCACACCTCCTCTTCCACAATCCGAGAATGTTTCGACTTTGTGGATTCCGCAAAGAGCCGAAGAAGGGAAAGGAAAAAAAAAAAAAACACCCACCAAGGATAACGGAAATTTTCACACCTTCTCTTGGCTCATTCCTTTAAGCATGTGCGGAAAAAAGAAGAAGGCTATATTGGCGTAAGTAGGCGTATACCGTAACACCAAAAACATGCGTGCTTTGATCATCCATGTATTTTTTTTCTTTTAAAAAGTTGTCTAAATGAAAAAATACAACCATCCTAGGTTTCCTAGAAAATCCATTAATTTACAATTTTTGTTAGGAAACATTAATACCGGAATGTCCCAAAGAGTCTCGATTACAGCATCCCCCCCCCCCCCCCACCAATTCAAATGTCCACCACCACCACCATTCACGACATGGTGCCACCTTGTGTCAAAAGCTAACTTACTCTGGTTTGTACTCGGTTGCATGAGATGCATACCTTAAGGGGTTTGGTGCACCCCGGTAAGGTCAACAATTACGAGACAAAATATGAGACTTGGGAAGCCGCCTCCATTGCAATTCCGTACGTAACCAAAGTAATCAAGCAAATCCTCTATTGCAATTACGTATGTAACCAAAGTAATCAAGCAAGTTACATCGGAATTGATGATATACTTCAAACCATTACTTATAGTAAAATGTTGTTTAGGGTTTAGGGTTTAGATGGGTTTAGGGTTTAGGGTCAATGGAGGTGCTTGCTTTTTCTTTTTCTTTTTTTGTTTCTTTGTTTCTTTCTTGTCTTTTTGGGGGGCTTGCTTTGAGAGTTCAAGCCCCGGCTAAAAGACAACAACAAATATTATATGTTAAAATAGGAAAGCTCCCCATACTCCCCATACTCTACATGTGTTCGCCCACATGGGATGGACGGATATTATAAAGCAAACCCCCCCCCACCCCCCAACCCCAACTTAGTAATTCTATCTACAACCCAATCCCCCCTTGGTTTTCCCAAACACAACATGCCAAAAACCCTCATACATGATGAGTTAGTCTTCATTTGCTAACAAATTAAATCACCACCACCATAGAGCAAAGATGTTAATCAAGCTTAAAATTTCAAACTCACCCCCCAAAAAACACTAAGCTTTTTTACACAATGAAATTGAGCTTGTTTCAAACATCAATTAGGGTTTGGAGCGGCAACTCCATTACTTAAGTCATGCCCCAAAAAACACTAAGTTTTTTTTTACACAATTTGAGCTTATTTCAAACATAAATTAGGGTTTGGAGTGGCAACTCCGTTACTTAAGTCACCCCCTCTCCCCCCCCCCCAAAAAAAAAACTAAGGTTTTTTTTTACACAAAATGAAATTGAGCTTATTTCAAACATCAATTAGGGTTTGGAGTGGCAACTTCATTCCGGAAGGTACCACCAAAGAACCCTAATTTTCTTGCACACAAGGAAATTTGACCGCCGTTTTGGAATGTTGTGTGAACATGGTATGCTTTTGTGATTCATGTGCTTTCGACTATTTGTGTGTGTTGATTGTGTGAAGTTGGATTAGGTGCAAAGACCGGGTGAGGAGTCCGGATAAGTTAAATAATTTATTGGTCGATGACATTTTTTTTCACAAGAGGACGGAATTCAACTGAACTTGCATAGACACAAATTGCAATACAAGCATGGCCGTGAAGTTGCTCGCACAAGATAAAATGTCGAATGTTGACCATCAAACGTCACAATTGCCCAAATTTTGGTCAGCCCAAATGGGTTTCGGTTTGGCCAAAATGATTCAAATCAACAACCGATTTTATTTTGGCTAAAGGAATTTGGCCAATTGGCTATTTTACCCAATGGCTTAAAAAATTATGTGTTTTTATGTTTTCTACTTGCAAATTTTCACAAAAGATTGCCAGATTTTTCTATTGGGTTCTAGCAATGTAACCAAAAATGTGAAGGATGCTTTAAATATTTTTTTACTTTCATATCCTAGTATAGCCAAATTTGGCGAAATTGTCTTATGGATGACTACCACTTCAAGTCTAATTGATTGATTAATTGTCATTTAGTGGCCATAAAATCTCATTGAAGGGCCACTTTAGAGAAGGGTCCAAGGTCCAAGGTCCAATGCAATAGAGCAATCCTATTGGATGAGAGCCATAAATTGGACCCATGACCTTTGGATGAGAGTCCAAGACTAAAAAGTGACAAATCGAGGCTAAACCTACATGGCACCATTTTGGAGAGAACCAAGATGCAAGCTAGGGTTCAAGGCAAGGTCCAACTCAAGGGTTCAATTTGCTTCAAATGAGTTCAAATTGGACCCCTTCTAAGGGAGCCTAAAAGGTTGAAATTATTGATTCAATCAATTAGAACATCTCCACACTTCCCAACTAGAAACTACAACTATAAAATCCCAATAATAATAATAATAATAATGTTTAATGTTCAATGTTCTCACTTATCAATATCAAGAAGTTCACTTTAAACCAAAAATAAAAGACCCATTTAAATCATTAAATTTGAACCAATCATCATTATTGACCAAAATCATAAGTAAAAAATCCTTTTTAAAACGTCCTTGGTGAACTCGACATTTTGATCATATTTAATGCATAACATGGAAATTTTCACCATTTGCTACAATCTTTGATATATTAGGCTAAGGGATGTAGATTATTGTGGGTTGGAGATGCTCTAATAGTTATTTATCAAACCATTTGTCCCAAACTTATATGGATTGAATGGTACAAGAAGATCATATTTTGTCAATTTACAAAATTTCATTTAAGAAAATTTTAGTTGCAATGTAAAATAAAACTTTAGATTGTAATTGGATCATTTGTATGTTCTCATATGGATCACTTAATTCTTTTGGTTTTAAATTTCTTACTAAATAACAAGGTAGGTGATGAGTTTTGTATTGGAATTTTCATCATTCTTTTATTTTTTATTTTTTTAAAAAAATGGGATTTGTAGTATCACTTTGAGTGAAATTTTTGCATTATGTGCAAAAAAAAGAGCAAAGCTTCCCCCAAAAAAAAGAAAAAAAGAAAAAAAAAGTTTGTGGTCTTAAAGATGTCTTTATGAATCAAATATAGGTGTGAAACAAATATGCACCTTTAGCCTTACTCAATTTGGCCTTTTTCCAATACAAACTAGTTTGATAACTTGCATAGCTTGTTAATGTCCCTCAATGGTAAACCTCTCTTTCTTTATCATATGCCAATTTTGATGTAATTTTGATTTCCAAATTAGGAACAAGTCTCCAACATTTGTGGCACCACATAGGCTAGTTGTGTTTAGGAATCCACAAAACTTTGTGATCAACCTAGCAAAAGACAATACAATAATAGTCATGGTGCATTTGTGACACTAGTGGAGAGCACATTTAAAGACACTACACTAACTTCTTTTTTTCCTCGTATGGGGGAAGTATTCAAGATCCATAACGTTGAGTACAAATGTCTTCAAAAGGGATTCAAAGGGTTCAAACCCGTTCCTCAAATATGAGACTCAAATGCAACCACATTGGTATAGCTTAATGTTGTCCTAAAACCCTCAACACTAAACCCTAAACCCTAACCCAAAACATGCCACATGCCACAATAGTATTGTGGTACAAACAACTAAAATCATCTACATCATGGCAATGCACATCATTTTTGCTCGAGCATGGTTAATTCCTTTTGAGAACCCCCATGAGGAATTTTCAATCAGTTCTTTGAGTTTTTAAGAACCCATGGATAAGTGGGTGTGTACCCAGGTTGGGTATCTATCCCTCATTCTAAGAATTGTCCAAACACTTGTTTAGGAAGATAAGCCTTAACCTTTAATTGACATTTCACCAAAACAATCCCAATTCATAGGAGAGACCAACAATCACAAACCCGCCCAAAAGTCATGTAAAATGTCAAAAATCTAAAAATCTCAATTCATAGAGTTGTATGTAGAGGATTTCAAGCTTAATGTTCTAGTAAAATCAAAATGGAATTTAGTTGAGAAATGGAAAATCCCTACCATAGAAAGTGCAATTTTACTAATTTTATGGGCATATTTCAAATCTTCACATTTGAAAAAAAAATTGACCAAGCTACCATGCTTCATTAATGGTAAAAATTATAGGATAGATAGAAGGCATTCATATGGGATTTGTAGGAAAAAAAACTCACGTCATTTGAATTTTGGATGAGGAAGACATGAATGGTCAAAAATTCACATCTAAGGGGCATCTACATTGAAAGATAAAATTTATGACAATTTTTGGGCAACCCGAATAAGCTCAACCCCCTTCCATGTTCAACTATTTATAGCATGAGCACATTGCAAAATTTTAAAAAGTTGGATTTGGTAAATGCTGCTCAAGCTAAAATATATATATAATAAATTTGAAAAAGAAAAAAGAAAAAAAAAGCTCCAATCTAGGTTGGGAAACATGAATGAAACATCACAAGAGTAGGAAAGAAGATATGACATGTCCCTACATAGGGGTGTCAATTTTTGACCTAAGAAAGTATAGGTAAGAGAAGTGATGGGCCAATGGACCATGTTTTTTTTTTAGGGTCCACTTTGAAGTTTAGGTGTTAACAATGACAAAAGCCTTTTTCTTATGTTGTTTGCATTGTCATGCCTACATTTGTACAAACAAACTTGACTTTGGGTGTGTGTGGGAGGAAATGTTGTGCATTATATGTGGGTGGGGGCAAACATGCTTCGACTATGTCATTTATCTCACCCACAAGCTCCCTAGTCTTGAAGAATATGCTATATCTCAATCATGCACCACAAGTGCAATTGCCCAACAAAACCCAAACCCAAAAATCTAATCCCCTAAAGTCTGAAGGAATGGGTCATACTTTCATTAAAACATGTCCTTTGGCTTTCCCTCTTTTATTGTGCCTTTTGTTATCTTGTTCTGACATGTTTCCTATTGCAATTGGCATAAAAGAGTTGATGACACACAAACCACTCCACCTAGAAACATCCACGCATGTGTTTTGGAAGGGATTACTATAGACTTATCCGTAAAGTAAACCTGTCTTCACCCTGTCTTTGGGCCTCCTTTCACCCCCTCTATCCCCCTTTTCAGTAGTGGTATCCCCAAAGTAAGGACATTTTGTTAAATCTCAGTATGAAATGTTGCAACTCTGTTCGAAATGCTCAAACTCAACATTTAATGCACAAGGTTCGAGATTAATTATAGTAGTTGTACAGGTAAGAGCAGTGAAAATATATGTAGGCAGCTGTGGAGGCGCTCAGCAGGAAAAAAGGAAAGACAGGATGAAACTCAGTTTACCACCAAAATTGATGGCTTTTTGAGTGTCACCCTCCCCACCCCTTGAATGCTAATGTTTTTTTTTTCAGGTTTTTTTTTTAAAATCTCACCTTGTGTATGATCAAACTCAGGGGTCTGGTGATGTGTTTGTCTTACTTTACAGATAACTCTATTACCACAAGAGTTTTATCACCCTTAGTAGACGAGTTTTAGTTGTTCCTTTCCAAGGTCTACTAGACCAACTTTATGAACAAATTTCCTCCTTTGAACCTTCTTTACCATCCTACTACTATTACACCTTCTTCCTTCCTTCTTTCTTTCTTATCATCAAGAAGCACTTTTCTCATCATGTGGTTCTTATCACAACTATATATGAAAATATAATTCATTGCACCCATTCAGTGTAGGGAGGCCATTTTTTTGGGAAGGGGGGAGGGTGTTGAGAAGTGGGACATATGAGGATGGTACTTTAAGTATGTTTGCATACCAATTCATCTCTCGCCAAACCGGAGGATCCATACAATCTTCTATCTATTATCAAAGGTTGTTTGTTTTGTTTGACTCTCAAGACCCCACGATGCTCTCACCCGTTAAGAACCAACCCCACAATGCTCTCTCACCCGTTAAGAACCCCACAATGCCCTCACCCTTGCTTTTGGTGCACTTTGGAAGGCTCTCAATGAGTAAGGGAGCACTGAGGTGGTTTTGTAATGGTTAAACATACAATGCAAAGAGTAATTGAATATTGAACAATTTTCTCAAAGAAAACTCAAACAAAATCAAAACTAAATAAAAATTATAGGGAAATTGGGAGCAAGTTCTTGGGTATTGTTGGAAATCCCTTGATAATGAGTGAGGATTTTTGGGAGGTGATTTTGTAAAGTTTAAACCTAAGGTGAGGCAATATATTTTATTTTATTTTATTTTAAGTAATTTTTGAGTAATTTTTAAATTAATTTAAATTTTAAAATAATTGTTTTGACAAATTGAACCCTATCATCAGGGTCCTGTTCACACTTGGAGCATTTACGTAGTCGTGTTCGCACTTGGGCCAGGAGCATAGGCCACACTAGTTGGAGGACGGATCATGAGCCAAATACATTGTATAATAATTTCCGATGACTCTAGCGGCCTGCCTTGATCATTACGCTACGTAATGCCCTGACCGTCGACCTGTGGCCTTGGTTTACAGGGAGTTATGTTTGGCTTCTGCCGGGGAAATAACCACGTATACACAATTTCTGTGTGTGCGAGGGGATGGGAGAAGCCTTTACAGAAGTCCGTGCTCAAAATTTGTCAAAAAAAACCGCTCCGATATGATATTCCGAAGAATCAATTTATCTAGTGACAACCATGATGTCAACCATTTGTGGAAAGTATGCGGAATGCCCCCCCGCCCCCCTTTTGGTGCTTATTTCGGTCGGAATATTTATGGGCATGGAAAATATTGGCAAAGCTTCTTTTGCTGAAAAACGGCTAACTAAGGGGCCCATTCCAACTAGTAGGAATGAACACATCAAGTCAAGTCAAGTACGGTTATGAGTTGGAAATGGGTTTTACAGAGGCTTGTTCCAGAACGTAATCTGTTTTCTCCTCCACCGTTGATTCACATCACAACGGAAAAGAGTATCTGAAAAATGAAACCAAATTTTATAATAAAATTTATAATACCCTTAAATACCCTTTTAAATACCCTTTTCAGGTTTTGCACTCAAGTGCCCAATAATTATTTTACTATTTAATTACACTTTGGCAATAATTAATAAAATAATAATTTAAATTTTTTGGCAATAATTAATTAATTAATTAATTAATTATAGGCTTTTTTTTGGGTAGGTTCTCTAGACTCTGATGAACATCTAATATAATGAAACATTTTATAAATTTTTTTTATAGCTTCTTTCTTGTAAAAATGGGGGGAAATAATGTTCCACCAAATTATAGTATAGAAAAATGTTGTCAATTATTGGATACCTTCTCACAAAAGGTGGATTAGCCTGAAGCAAGAAGCTCCTAATTGGGTTTCCACCAATATTATTTTTTAATTTTTTTCCTTTGTAATTTCCTTGAGTTTTGGCAATTCAAATAGATAATCTCTACAAAATTCAGCACATTAAAATAAAAAATTAATTATCACCAAACCTGAAAAGGTACTATGGTATATAAGCAAATGAGTCTTCTAGGTTGCTAGATTTTCATCATAATAATAATAGATTTTTTTAATCGTAACCAAGGAAAAAATAAAATCCCAAATTTATTTGTCTAAAAAATGACAATTCTTTTTTGGTAAAAAAAAATTATTAGTCCCAACATGTAATGGCATCCAAGTTGGAACATAAGAGGCTTTTAATTTCCACTACAAGCATACTCCCCACCAATCCTCATGCTTCTTCCTTGTCAAAACACATGAGCTCATTGAAGCTTGTAAGTCACAAATTAGTCAAGTCATACACAAGAGCTTGCTTGCTTGCCATGGACCTACAATTTTTGACCATTTCAAACCCCAAGTTAAAAATTACAACAAAGGGAAAGTTGGTGAACATCCTTCTTCACTTGGGACAAGGAAGGTCAACTTCTTTTTCAAATTGTTCTTTCTTTGCAATGGAGTTTGGAAAATCACAAACCCTCAAGCTTTTGAAGTCGGTTTTGGATAGCTCGATGGGGGAGGGGGGAGGAATATCAACCTACCAAAGGCCCTTGATTATTAACACAAGGCTTTGGTGTTGATGGGAGGGGAGGGGAGGGAGGTGGGGTTAGGGTTTTGGGGGAGGGGGGAATTAAAAACCCTTTTAGGTTTTCGAAGGAAAAATGGAAGGTCAAAATCCCTTCTTGTCATATCTATTTGTTTAAGGAAATTAGATAATCACCCATTTGTCTTCTTTGGATTCGGCACTTGAATTTCTCTTTGTCAAATTAGATTCACCTTAAGTCCAATTGAAGTGTATTTGGTCAAATTAGATTCACAAAATTAAGTCTAATTGAAACACTTCAAGTCGCTCTTTCACCCTCCTCCAAGTTGCAAAGATCTCAATGAAGTTTCACACCAAGAAAAAATTCCTTGGTCAAATTAGATTTAGACTAACTTCAATTGAAATGATTTTGGTTGTTTTAGTTTACATTAAGGCTAATTGAAACACTTCAAGACTCTCTTCCCCATCCAAGTTGCCAAGATTAATATGAAATTGTACATGGAGAAATTTTCTTTTTATTTCTTGAAGGATTTGTAATGCATTATTGGCAAAATTTCACAACTTTTCAAAAGCTTTTGTTATGTTTTGATTCAACAGGAAATACTTGTTACTTTAAATATAATTGAATCTTGGAATATAAAGTGATGGCCACAAAGTGTTTAGGGTTGTTTAGGGTTTGGCTAATGGCAAGGTGATGTTTGTGTCTTTGCCAATATAAATGTTTATTTATTTCAATAATTGAATTTACATACAAATCCTTATGTGTGCAAATACATACATTATAAATGAAGTTTTGGGCTATTTGAACAAGTCTCATTGATTTCTCTTTCATTGAAAGGTTTTCTTTCTTAGGTGTGAATTTATATGTTACCTAAACAAAACATTATGAAACATTCATATTAGAATGAATTAAGATTTTTTTTAATGTGGAAAGTTCATTGAATATTATTTTCATGAGCTTTAAAAATCTAACATGTTCAAACTCTATTAAGGTACAAGAAAGATCACAATAGTAAAAAAAACAATTTTTTGCTTTAAATTTTTTGACATCAAGTGCATATTTTCAACAAAATAATGTGTCATTAAACTATTCAGTCAATTTGAATTTAATTCAACTATTGTATATTTGTTTTAAAGAACATTGCCATGATAAAAAATCAACACAAAAAAATTGACATAAGCAATTATATTAGTTTTGAACTAATGGTAATGTCATTAAATTTTGGAATGTTATGTCAATTACTTAATTGGTAAGGAAATGAAGAAAAAAATAGCAATTGCACAAAATGATTGAAAATTGGATGCCATTAAACTTCTGAATGGGAAGGTTAGAATTTTAATTGTCATCATTGACTAACATTTTCATTAAATGAGTGAATAAAGAAAGATCGAAGCACATTTGAATGTTGGTGGAGAACGCATTATCTAGCAAATGTGTGGCATGTTTTGCAATCATGGAAAACCTTTTGGTTGGTTTCATAGCTATACAAAAGATGCATAGCACCTATCAAGCTTATTCTTCTACAACTTTCAAATCTATCAATTCATATGGCATTTCATCATACTTTACATTTGCTTGGAAAATGCCAAACATTTCATGTTTAGTTTAAAGATGGTGATTTTCCCCAAATCAACATCTTGGAAATCATATGTTCCAATAGTTGCAAATTGCAAGGATTTTTATGTTTCACAATGCCTTGAAACCTATGAAGTTTTTTAGAAGGATACAAAATTCATTTGGACTTTACTTACTTATGGGTTGCATCTATAGTCATGTGCCCACAATTTTGGGGAAATCTTGATCCATCTTGTTCAAATGATAAGCAATTTGCAAGGTGCCTTGTAATAGAAAATGAAGTCACACAATTATTTAAAACATATCATACTACCTTTTCATGTTTGATATTCAAATGCTAAGAATTTGTTTTTATTTCAAAATAGTACCTTTTCAAATTGAGCATTTGGGTGCCAAACAATTATTTTATTTTCCAATAATCATTTAGGCAATAAAAGAAATAATTTAGGAAAAGTTTATAGTAATTGAAAGCAACTTCTTTGGTAGGTTCCATGGGCCTTTGGGTGAACTAGCACACTACTTTGGTGGCATGGTAAAAACCCCAAATGTTTTTAAGTTGCTTCTAACCATGGTAAATATTTAATCCTAAGATAAAATCAAGGTCTTTGAGTCCAAATTTAAACTTTTTTGGTTGATATATGGCCATTAAAAGGCCTCACTAAAAAAGACAAAGGTACTAATGTAGTGTTGGTTCACCTTAGTTGGTTTTCTAGACTCTAAACCTTTAACAAAATAAAAAAATTTACAACATTTTTTATTGCTTCCTTTTGCAAAGAATGGGAGAGATAATGTTCCACTAAATTATGTAATGTTTCATCAAATTATACAACACATGGATTTTGTCTTTTGAATCTAAAAATATCAACATTTTCAAAAGTGATTTAATTACCATTGAACTTAAAAAGGTGGTATGATATTTGATAGGTTTAGTAGGTTAGTTAAAAACTTCTCTTACAACCGTGAGGGTATAATTTTATGTCAATTGTTTGGAAATGTGTCCAATGATGACAAACAAAATAGGTCATGATATATATTTTTATTTTTTCATCTAATAACCCTTTCAAAAAAAAAAAAAGGTTCATTTTTTATTTTTGCAAAAACTTATTGCAATCCTAAGAAAGAAACTTAACTAATTTTTTTTCAATGTTTCAAGATTCTAATTTAAAAGTTAGTTGGAGGTCATCTAGTTTAAAATATATTTGAATCTTAGCTTTGAGTTGCTTCATTTCCCCATCTTTCAAAGTTCACAAATCAAAACCATGTTTTGTAAAAAATCAAAATAAACATATTACTCATAATGAATAAAGTTAATTGTAATCAATGGATTTTTTTTTTTGGAAGCATTTTGTTGACCAAAAATTGGGAATTTTTTTGTGTTCTATTATAACTTTGAGTAATTTTGTTGAAAATTTGCCAAATTTTCAATAGCAAAAAATTACAAAAAAAGAAAAAATCTTGGTTGTAATACTTATTTTTGTGTAACAAGATTTATGAATCAATCTTGAAAAAGAGTACAAGTTTGCATGTGTTCATGGTTCTTTTGTGTCTGTGAGGATTCATGCTTAAAATCCCACATTCCAAGAGAGTTCATTTTGAACCATACATAGATCATGTTGTTTTGTTTATGGTTAATTGAGTTTGGGTTTATTTTGATAATTTCATTTCACATGTAGAATAATTTTTATCTTACATGTGAAATTTCATTTAAAATAAAATAAAAATTTAAAAATATTGAAATGAAATGGTTTTTGATGATTTCAAGTGCAAAAGTGAGTAAATAATAGTAAAAATCACTATATTTCAATATTTTGTTTTCCATGTGTAGCCATCAATATAGAAGGTTGATCAAAGATTTATATTTCACCTATGGTTTATAACCAATTTTGGTTAAATCTTCTTGGGGATTATCACCAATTTTTTAAAATTTTCATATGGATCATTGTCACTTGAGCTACATTAAAAATTTCCTAAAAAGAGAACGTGAAGGAATGTGAAAAGACCATGTGAATAGAAGTGTGGAAAATCTTCATTATGCATGAAGCAATGAATGGTTATG
>Ga0209611_10006811_pt1 | contig 18539 bp, 9 predicted proteins | sample S1TSphgellanicum_3_FD_187693 | JGI IMG/M metagenome (GOLD analysis project Ga0209611, IMG submission 187693) | Host-associated microbial communities from peat moss isolated from Minnesota, USA - S1T2_Fc - Sphagnum magellanicum MG (SPAdes) (version 2) | ecosystem: Host-associated > Plants > Peat... | reverse complement strand
ATAAATGATGAAGATCCTTCCACTTGTGGAGGTTCTATGGTCATTGTCATTTCATCTTTCATCATGAAACAAGTCCACATAAAAGTTTTTCCATCATCCATGCTTTTTTAAAAGAAAATTACATCCAAAATGAAAATAAGAATCAAAATCAAGAATACATTCAAAAAATTATCTAAGCTTATATATTATATAAAAACAAAATGAAGAAATTAAATAACTAAAATAAATTTTAAAACATACTTAACATGTAGAAATGTACAAAGATTATAGAATAGAATTTTTAAAATCAAAAATGATTAAAAATCTTAACCCTAGTACATACTTTTATATTAAGGATACACTTCTATTTTATGTTATACAAGACAAATCACAAAAGCTAAAACAAAATTTTAGAAACAACCCTAATATGTTCACATACTCAAAGATTAGAAATTGAAAGAAAAAAAATCCAAAATTTGATGAAAATAACTTAGATTTAGAATACAACCAATGTAAGAAATGTTGTTAAAGCTCCAAATGTTACCAAAAAATGAGGTCATGAACTTTGGAGAATCTCAAATATTGTTTTACACATTTGCTACTTTTTTATTGTAGTAAACTTTTGTAATAAAATTCCTTTTTCACCCATGTTTTTGTATTTTTTTAATATGGGGTGCAATTACAATGGCCGTTGTAGCCTAAGCTATCAACTATAGCCATGAGGTCCACATTCAAGCCTAGAGGCTTCAATGGTGGGTAAAAGGGGAGGTTGTGTTGAAGCCCCCCATTTGCCCCTTTAAGTGGTACATGTGCCTAACCTTTTTGCCTACTTTCCCTAGTGCCATACAATTAAGGAATATGACCTTGCATTTAATGAACTATGTTCAATAGGGTTTTGTGTTTCGTTTTCCCTTGACCCTATTCTCTTTTCTCCTTTTCCAACATGTCCAACAACAAAAAAAGGTTAGTGCATTCAAAATTGTCATGGATCTTGACTTGTGCCTTGATACAAACTCCCATAACCATTTAAGAATCTATTTATGAAGGAAGGTAATTTGTTTGTCCCATAAAGATATCCCAACTCATTGTGTCTCTTGTTACACTTTTGTACTATTGGAAAACTTTTGATGAATGCTCAATGGTTTTCATCATGTTTTGACCTAGGATGAAAATTTTATTGAATATTGAATAAAATGTTGTTACAAATATATTTAAAACAAAACAAAAAATTGTAGGTGGATTTGGGTGCATTTTTGGTATTGGTGGGAAAACTCTCAATGAGTAGGATTTAATGAAAATGATTTGCAAATTTTAAGACCCAAGGTGCAAAAGATATTGAATTTTGAATAGTTTTTATAGTTGGAAATTCAATTAAATTACAAAAGATGGTTTTGGAAGGAGTAAAATAGTTGGATAACTAGTTCACACTTGAGCCATTGGAATTTGGCAAGTTACACTAATGCTTATGAATGTTGCACTACATGTGAATTTAAGGTTATTTCAAAAGTGATTTAAAATTCCAATCCAACCTATTCCATGGCCTATTTTGGGCACATGTGACCATATTATGATAAGATTTGAGGAGTTACAACCAACATTCACAAGGAACCTTGAAATAGTATAAGGTACCCTTGGCCCTTATCCCAATTATGTAAAAATTCATAACTATTTGAAAAAAAAAAATCATCTTCAAAATGTGTTGAATTTTAAGTTGCTTGTCTTCATGGGGAAAACAAATGTAGAAAAATTGAAAATTAAATAAATAAATAAATAATATATATATATGTGTTGATTTTGGTGATTTTAGGTGTTCATAATGGGGATAAAAAAAAACATATTGGGTTGTTACAATATAAGGTGGATCATTTTTTTACGTCTCATTATAACTTTTTGTAGAGTGTCGTGCATTAACATGCCATAAAATCATCATTATGCCAAATTTGCTAGTGCATTAAAATTTCCAACTTGAATTTTAAAAATTAATATAAAATTTGCAAAATTTATACACTATTTGTAAAATAATGGACTTTTGAATGTTTTGAAATGGATTTTATTTTCAAAAGTTCATGTCATGATTGTTTTTTGATGGATTTCAATTTTTTTCTCTTAACATGCATGTTAAAAATTATATAGTTGGTTTATTCACATAATTTTAATTAACTCATTAACCTCCTTACATCCCCCATTTAAATAATGATATCACAATAAATTATCATTTTAACACTACTAAATGGACTTTATATGGATTATTTATTTTCCAAAATTGATCCACCTTATCTTCCAATCACCTATGAAACACATGTAAGTAAGGTAAATTTTTTTCATATAACACAAAAATCTTTCATTTTTTTATACATGCTTCATATTTGTTTTAAACGCCAACATTTATGTGTCATCATTGTGGAAACAAAATATGCCATCATCACGGAAACAAAAAGGACTACCTTGACATTTGATAACCATTGGAATTCACCATACATCATAAGCAAAAGCAAAATACTTATGTTGTTACAAAAAATGATAATGCACATGCCATGAAGTCACAAATGCAAAAAAGTCACCTTCTTTTTTGTACGATGAACTAATTGCACCCTACCCATTATAACACTATTGATGTTGTGCACATTTCTATTGCTCAATGCACTTTTCATAAGAAGAAATTTGTATAATAAAGAAACATTATGCAAACATAACCAATGGAATATGGGTAATGAACATGTTGTAAAACTTGGATTTCATAAAGGTCAATATAAAGAAATGTCACTTGTTTTCCACATTGCCAACTACTTGCAATTAACTTAACCAATTTCACATACATTGGGGAAACTAGTACCCAAAATTTGAGATGTTGTCATATGGTGCTACAACGTAGTCAAATGATTATTGTCAAAGTGGGGGAACATATGTTTTACTTCATTGTTAACTTGAACATTGCCTTGTTGACGTCCAAGGTCACTTGCATTAAGGAACTCAAATGCTTGAACCTCCTTTTCATTGAGGCATTACATCTTGCCATAATAAAAAACTATTTTAAAAACCTCAAATTCCTACCAAATGACACATCATAATTTGAGTAGAGTGAATATTGAAGATACAAAATCCCAAAGGTATTCATGATGGCATAAGCTAGAAGCTTAATATCTATCTCATGAACAAGCCTTTTTGCATCCTACCAAAACATAAACATGCTAGAATTTGCATCAAAAGTTAAAACTTTATTAACAAAAATTGAAAAAATGCAAAGGGATGGATAAGCCTTTTGTAACCCTTGCCAAAGCACAAACATGCAAGAATTTGCATCAAAAGTTAAGACCCTAGAAACAAAAACTTTTTACAAATACAAAGAAAGGATGGATGAACCTTTTTGCAGCTTTTGTCAAAGTATAAACATGTGGGAATTTGCATTAAAAAATTACAAACAAGAATTGAGAAGAATAATGACATAAAGGGAGGATGGCAATTAATGTGCATTGGTTCTTCACTAAAGACTCAACAATAACAAAAATGTCTTTTGCCACAAATGAAGCCACCATTGTCTCCAAATCCTATTGCATTGCCCAAATGTGTTGGTCAAAATGTCAAGAGTGATAGTTTAATTACCTAGTTAAGTCCTAATTAGGTTAATGTTGAGGTGGGTTGATGTAGTTAATTATGTTCTAGTTTGGAACTAGTTCAAATGTGAATTGGGTTTGGAATATTTCATGTTTGAGAAATAATCCCAAGTTCTATGTTCTCAAATCACTTTTGGTGATTTGAGATTCCAAAACACACAAAATGTGTTATTGTAAGTTTTTTGTGTTTTTATGCAAGTTTTGTTTGTGCACATTATTGTGTTGATTTTGTTTCATTTTGGGCTTGGATTCATATGAGTTTTGCAAGTGAGTAGATCTTTTGAATCATTAAAAATTGATCTATTTTTGTGTTATTCTACAACTAAATTCAATTTTTGTAATCATTGTTTTTTAAAAAATTTAGGTGTTGTGCATGAGATTTTGTGTAACAATGTTGTCGAGGTTTCATTTTGCTTCATAGTGTTCGTGGTTTTGAGTTCATTTTTGTGTAAGCAAATGAGAAATTTGCAACTAGTAAGACATTCTTAATTTGCATTCTTGAGTTGAAAAAACTTGCTTAATAATTTTGGTGTTTTTGAGTTTGGTTTTCATTTGTCACTCCCTAGGGAGTTGAACCCCAACAAAGGCTTATGTAACTTGGAATGTGAGCAGGGTGTGTTGATGGGAGCTTGGTGAGAAGGACCAAAAAACCAAAAAACAAAAGCATAAAAAGAAGGCCCATGTTTTTTACCACAAAAATCCCTTGCTCTCCCTTTCTCTTTCCCATTCTTTTTTTGTATCATGTTAAAGGTGGCAAACACATTTAAAATGAACACTACCAACAATAGTAGTTATGCCCCCTTGCCATCATTAAGCTCAAAGTTCAATGGTGTTGGGCCTCCCTTTCGTTTTTGTTTGGTATCATTTGTGCACGTGCCAACAAAAAAAGGAGTATTGATTATTAATAACATTTAGGAAGGAGTCAAGGGGAGGTAGGATGGGGCAACATTGGAGGGAGCATAACTCTATCACCATCATCATCAAATGTTGAAATTTTTCAAACCTCCCCTTGAACATGTGAGGTCCAACTCACTTCAATGGTTCGCAAGGTTTGGGGAAAGATTTGGGATAGTGGAAAAGGGGGTCCAATTTGGACCTCCTTTTCTCACATTTTTTTCAAGAAATCTTGAATCTAAGGGAAGTTTGACACCAATTTGAACTTGCCATGTGGTGGGTTTCTTTTTCTAAAAATTCACTTCTTTGAGTTTTTCCTATTTTTTATTTTCAAATTTTTAATCCACATGGGCCTTTTTTCATCCATAATTTGAATGTCATTTTTTTCATCCATCTAGTAGTCGAATAATAGGTTAGTGATTAGACAAGGAATTAAATATAAAATTCAATCAATTTGGTGCCCGAAATTAGACACCTAGACATATTTCCGTGATATGATGTACACACTTTGTGTCAAAATTGGAAGTGTAATATCAAAAGTATGCACACATAAAATTTCATTCATTTTGAATTCTTCTAAAAATCAGATATAATTGATTTGAGCCTTATTAATAAAACAAATTATATAAATCATGAATATGCAATTAATTCATATGTTTGTCTTCATGTAATTTTACACTAATAATTTGATAAAATTTGCTTAAAACACATTGTTTAACAACAAATTACCATTTTCATCAATTTTGAATTTTCACTTTATCTTTGTAGAATGATAAAAACAATAGTTAACCCAATTACATTTTAAATGGGAGAACATTTTACAACTTTAAAATATCATAATCATTAACAACATCATAACATAATGTATTATTGAACATTTATTTATCATTTAATATGAACATCACGTCTTTAAAACAAATTGAAAATTTCCATGGAAAAGATTGTTCATTATGGTTATTTCATTGTATCTGAAAATTTTCATTAACAAACTCCCATTAAATTAGTATTTTGAAACCCTTTTTGTGTACACTGTACCATGGAAACACCCATGTAATTACAACATTTCATGTCATTTCACGTAATGATGTGAGTGACATGAGAAGAAAAACCATTTATTTATTTTTTGGGATTTTTTTGGGAAATTCATATCTCCAACATATGGTGTTGGTTTGGCATGATTTTCGTGTCATTGGGTTCCTAAAGAAAATCATTACATGTGAAAGGGATTTGAGTCCATTTGGAGACAAAAAAAATTAGAGGTTTCTATGGGGAACAAAAGGTGGCACTAGTAGAAATCAACCAAAATGTAATCATTCCTTTTACAACTACATACAACTTGTAGTCGTTTGCAATTAGATTTGGGAATATTTGTAACTACAAGACCAACTTTCAACTATTTTGGTCATTCTCATAACTATGATGCAACTATTGGAAAATTTCATTCTATTGGTTGGATCAATTTCACATTTATTTTCATTCATTAATAGGTTGATATGTCTCATTAGTCGCAATAGTCACAAAATTAATTGTATCTTAAAGATATTCTACAATGACATAGGGGTGTATTTTAATGTACATATTAAAATTAAATATGAAATTTTCTATTTAAATTCAAAAAGCTTATTTGATCTAAAAATTGATATTTAAAGTATAAATTACTATTTTTGAATCCAAAAATTAGTATTTCAATTCAGAAAATTATTAATTGATTATAAAAATGGACATTTTAATTTTGAATATTTTATTTGAATATGAAAATTTATATTTCAACTCTGAAAATTTTAAGTCATCATTTGATTTGAACCTGAAATTTCAATTTCGAATTATTATTTTGGATTCCCAAAATTAATACTTCAAGTCTGAAAATTATTAATTGAGTGTAAAAATGGACATTTCAATTTTGAATATTCTTATATGAATCTGAAAATTGACATTTCAATTCTGAAATTTTTTATTTAAGTTCAAAAAACTTATTTGATCTAAAAATTGATATTTGAATTCTAAATTATTATTTTCGAATCCAAAAATTTGTATTTCAATTCAAAAATTTAATTGAGTCTAAAAATCAACATTTTGATTTTAAATATTTTTATTTGAACTTGAAATTTGATATTCGAATTTTGAATTTTAAAATTTAAATTTTAAGAAATTATTTGCCTTGAAAGTTGAAATTTGAATTCCAAATTATTATTTTGGATTCTCGAAATTAATATTTCAATTCAGAAAATTATTAATTGAGTCCTAAAATGAACATTTTAATTTTGAATATTATTATTTGAATCTGAAAATCGACATTTGAATTCTGAAATTTGTTCTTTAACTTCAAAAAAAATATTTGATCTAAAAATTGATATTTGAATTCTGAATTACTATTTTGGAATCTTCAGTTTATATTTTAATTTAAAAAATTATTGATTGAGCTTTAAGGGTTTTTTCTACTAGTGTTATCCATAATAAATCACTTTTATAAATAATTATAAATGATGATGTTTATTAATTATAAATTACACTAAAAATTTATTATTATAACATAGATTTGTATATTATATAATTGATATTATTATTATTTTTAAAATTAATGTAATTTGCATTGTTGTAATTACTTCAGATAAGAATTAATTAGTATTTGCATAATTATTTTTTAATTGAACATAATTATTGGCAATGTGTAATTTATAATTTCAAACCTGAATTAAAAATTTGGAAAACTTATAGTGTAATTGAAATAATTATTTAATGATTTGAATTTCACAAATTATTATACAATATTTTAATTTTCATTTTCGAAATTCTGTTATTAATCATCTATCATAAATATTTTATAAAACACTTATATAAATTATGAAAATTAATGTTTTTTTTTAGCAAATTATTGTATTTATAGTTAATAATTACCAAAAGAAAAAAGTAACTTGACTTATAATTATTTTTACAACAATAAATGTAATTATATAGTAAGTAATGTAATTAGTTGAATATTTATTTTTAAAAATTTTGTGTAAGAATTTACTTTCTAATAAAAATTGTTAGTTCATTATTTATAATTTTCAAATAAATATTTCCAATATTTTCATATATATATAATCATTAAATTAATTTTACATTAATCATGTTATCTATAATCCGATCAAATTCTAAAAGGTAATAAAATATTTTTAAATATTTTAGTTCTTTAATTATCTTTGATTTATGTATTAATAACTTGTGAGTAACTTGATAGTTAATTTGTTAAATATTAAGAAGTTATTACTTATTTAAGTAATTAATAGTGAATACTAAATATTTGTAGTGTATAGTTTATAGTTTAAATATATGTAAATTTAATCATTATTTATTAAATGATTATCTAATTATCTAGTGAACCATGTACTTGAATTGTTTCAAAATCTAAAAATTAAGAAAATAAGGCATGAAGAAAGTTTTAGAATTACATTTAATTTGTGAGGAGGTTGCAACTTCAAAACTTATCCCATATTGTTTATTCTCCATTCCTATTTTAAACATTATATAAACAAGGGGGTGTGGTCATCCAATCTCACATTAAAAAATTTGTGCACATGGGATGAACTAATCAAAAGGTTCAATCCAAAACAGAAAAACAAATTATGCACAATTCTTAAATACTTACGTCCCCAACCCACTTATCTATCTAATTAGGTAAATACCTGATTTGACTTACCCACCTAGGTTGACCTATGTACCTACCTACCTAAGTACTTACCTATATGAGTATGTATTTAACCTAGGAAGGTAGAACCTACCTACCTACCTTTTTACCTAAATAGGTAGGTATGTATGTAACTTAGGTTTGTAGGCACTTACTTATGTACCTACCTAGGTACCTACTAACCTAATATTAATATTTGTATTAAATTAATTAAAAAATGTCATGTGGCATATTTACATTGGGCTACGTGTCATAATATAAGATCATCCAAGCATTTGAATTGAACGTCTTAGATTATTTCAAAATAGTAATTATTATTATAGTTTAAATAATCAATTATTGAGACATGTGGCAACATGTCATTTGCTTTCAATTGCGACCAAAATAGTTGCATATTAGTCCCGTGTGACAATATGTATACAATGGAATCAAGGGATGAATTTATATTTGTTGAATTTTTTTTTCATCCAATACCTTTGGTCATTTGTGATTAATTTATCACATGCGACTTGTTTTAAGCGACTAAAGAAATTTTAATTGCAAAATGTCATTTGTGACTAAAATTTAATCACAAAGACTAGTCGAAAATACATGTTTGTTTTTTAGTGCGGTGTGCATGATCTCAAATTTGTTTTGTGTTATGGAATGTTATCAAAGGATGCAGGTGCCTTGAATTAGGGATAAACTAAGCCCATAGGTTTAATATCCCATAAAAATTAGGGTTTGGTACCTAAGGATAAAGGTCATCACAAAGGTGCCATGGGATTTAAAAACAAAAAAATTTCGAATACAAGTGGTATTAATATAAGATATGGGGTTTGATTCCAACCATTGGCATTATTGACATCATTGTCATCAAGGATTCAAATTCAAATTCTACTACCGAGTAATTATGAATTGTTATAATGTTATCATGTAGCCGCCAAGGGGCCTTATTGACATTAAAGTATAATTAGCACCACTGAACTAGACAATTTTATTCATACATTAAAGAACTAGTGTGATATATTACAACAAATGTGTAATCTACAACCATCCACACCCTTTATGGCATGGAAGGGGTTTTGCTCAAAAAGTTAAACTTGAAGAATGGCGAATGTATTGGTCACTCAATTATGTTTCCATCACCAAGGGTATTATGACCATAAGTGCTACCATGACTTCAAATGTAACTACAATGGCTCCCAATAGTAATTTGGCCAATAGAAGCGAAGGTGTTAATGGAAATGAGAATGTTACAACATAGCCACAAGTGGTGATGTGAACCCTTCCATTAGTGGACATGGCATGTGTTAACATTCAACCTTATTATGGAATTCTTTTGAAAGTTGTGAAGAAATTACCAAGGGGTTTAAAATAGAAATCTATGGAGTTTGTAAAAGTTTAAGTGTAAGCCACATGAAAGTTTATGGAAGACATATGCGTAGATGACAACATTGATCATTATGACATAAAAGGTCACATAAGCACATGTTATCCAATTTTGGTATCGGATTTTGTCCAAAAGGAATTTAGGCAACAAATGTGGGATGTTATGTTGTTTTAATTTGCACAACCCACATTGTTAAACATGTTCTAGTTGTTTGAACATGTTAAATCAAACGTGGTGAAGGAATATGTGGTGATTCTTGGGTTCAATGAGGACAACTCGTGGAACCTTTTAGCACTGTTAGTTCGATAATAATGTGGTCGACCAAATAAAATTATGCCAAAAAAGACCAAGGGGACCAAATCAAAACAAAGTGGTGCATCTTCACCTATTCCATTTAATAATAATCAATTTGGATAATCCAAGTGTGTAATTTTAAGCATGTGAACAACTTTGTTCCAATTTGTGATGCCAATGGCTATGGAAAATTTGACAATTGTTCAACATTGTTCAACATTGTGTTATGCCATTATTTGAAGAAATGGTTATTCACCTTGAGTTTGTAAATTTGAACCAAAAGATTATGTCGTGACCCTAACCTTGGGCTTGTGACCAAGGTAAGGGCCTATAAAGGTGCGGGCTGAGAATGAAGCTCGGGAGTCGCATTTCATGCTCCTGAAACTGTAAGAAAGTGTGAGGGAATGAACCCACACATTCCCAAGTGGGCTCCCATTTTGGGAGTGTGAGCCCTGATGGACTCCTAAATTTTCAAAGAGCAATTTCAAGGGTCAAAACTTATTGGATTGAAAAGTTCATTATACCATTGGAAAACTCTTGAAATTTAAATGTCTCAAATGGGTTCACATGACCCATTTGAGTACTTAAAACACAAGGTATGGCCAAAAGAAAGGCTAGGAATCAAAGTGCCAATTTGATTCCCAACCACTAAAAGTCAAGAATCGCCCTGATTTGTTTGAATGCAAATGGCCTGTCACATATCGTTGGAAAGATTTCAATGAGGGATACAACTTTGTTTCAAACCTCAGTTAAATTGGAGGTCTTCACAAAAAGTTATGAGCTTCCAAAGTTGTAAAAGTCCTAATTTCGGGAATTTCGGAATTCATGACTTGGAAGTCCCTGGACAAAATGACATTTGGGTGCAACCCCCATGGCTAGGCATAGAGAATATTACAAGGGGGAAGGTGGTGGCTTCCCCCAAATTTGGGCCGTGGTGAGTATTGTGAGTCAGTGTATGCCTGTGGTTTGTTCGTGCACCAAAAGTGCTCTAACTACACATTAATCAACTTGTTGTTTAGTTTGTGCAAGTCCATGTGAATAATTGACTCACTTATCACTTATCCTAATCCCATCCCGAAGCTCTAGCACAACCTTCGACCCCTAAAGTACTACGAGTTATATAACATACTTCAACTCCTTCTTTTATCGTTATTTTACTTTTGGATTCATAGTTGTGTTCGTCAGGGATTTTGAAGGTGTGTCAAATTATGTGTACTTATAACAACATTAACTACTTTGGATGTGATTGTAGGGCATATTATCTTATAAGTACAATAGGTGTTACCTTTTAAAGTGTTATTGTTATAAGGACAGGATGGTCAAACATGGAAAAATCATGTGCATAATTGTGCATTATGTCATCTTCCACATGTTGATGGCCAAGTTGATTTATCTTTGGTGGTTGTTTCTATTCGATTACATTGTATTTTATGTGGGCAATTTATTGGGGTTGCCATTATGTTGATTTGTGATTAATATTATAAAGGTTAACATATGGGATGTCTTACACCACCCTTGGAGGAAACATTAGTCAAAAAATAATTTTGACCTTGGTGCATTAAATTCAAATTTAAGTACCTATTCTTATAATTAAATAATAAGGTATCCTAAATTTTTTTCCAAGATGATTCACATTTGGCTGATGATTTGGGGGATTACTATTAGGTGATTAATGATAGGGTTCACATTTGAACTTGGCCTACTAGTCCTTTCACTTCAAAACTAATGAGTTTTTTCTTAGTGGATTTATTGAAAGAATTTTTTAATTGGTTATTTCGCTTAAAAGGACTTTAGCCCTAAGAAAGGGGGTGGTTTGGAGATGTGAGATATCATTTAAAGTGATTTATGTTAATTAGTTTATGTGTATATGGATAATGATAGATGTAGGTGCTAATATAGTAACTCACAATAATTGTTAGGAATGTTAGTTTAATTACTCAATTAAATCCTAATTATGTTAGTATTAAATTGGGTTAGTGTAGTTAATTGTGTTTCAATAAGTTCAAATGTGAATTACGTTCGAAATATTTCATGTTTTAGATATGATCCCAAGGGGTGTTGTAGGTTTTCTTGTGTTTTATGCAAGTTTTGTTTATGCAAATTGTTATGTGGATTTTGTATGTGTGTTTTGGGCTTGGATTCTTATGAGTTTTGCAAGTGAGTATTTTTTTTGATTTAAATATGAGGGTCAATTTAAAGTGATTTATGTTATTTTGTTATGTGTATGTGAACAATGATAGTTGTAAGTGCAAATGTGATAACACATGATAAGAAACTTCAAAGGTTAAAAGGCAAAGTACTCTAATATATTTAGCATTTGGTACCCATTTTATTTGGATACTTTCATGTTTGCACTAAAAAATAAATTGAAAGCCCAAAAGCTACCTAGAAAAACTTAGAAGTTTGACCACGATACATGTCATTAACATCACCTTGATAAATTTTGATAGTTACCACAAGGTCACAAACTAATACATCTTCATTTGAGCAAACTTGATGAGAATACAAACATATTATAACAAGGGAAAAATGTGTGCAAGGCTAAGCAAAACCATCAACCATCATTAGGTCAAGGTTTTACTTGGCCTTGTACACATTTTTCCCTCGTTAAAATATGTTTGCATGAAGTGTTCAATTCAAGGTCACATAAATGTTCATAATTAACCATTATTCATTAATTTATAAGGTTGTTCATAACCATTTTATCAACAAAGTTATGTATTTGCCCATCATTTTTTTAGCATGGCTTAACATCAAAATCGATATAATCTTCATTTTGTAGATAATCTTTTGTCCTTTGCTTCCATGATCTTGACAAGTTTTGTGAATTCCAAATGTTGCTTAGGGCAATGTGCAAAATAGGAATGCAAAGTCTATAACCAATTTTCAATGGATTTCATTGAAATTAAAATTGATAAGGTTTGGACATCCAAATTCATGTGTCAATGGGCCATACAATGAACCACTATAGAATAGGGAGCATAATCATCATGGATCTATTTGGTGACACCATATTTGGTGAATTGAAAAACATTAATTGCCCCAAAGTTAATGAACTTTTGAGAAACCTAATTTCTTAACATGCCCCCTCTAATCATCAATGCCTCCATGATCATTTTGAGTAAAATGTTGTTCTCTTATTTTTTCAACACATAATCCAAGGAGATGAAAATATGAATCCTTACCCAATTTTCCACAAGATAACAATGGACAAACAACCAAGACTAATTGTCAAATGTAAAAACCTCATTACAATTAAGAGTAAATATTATGTGTAACCACCACTTGCCATTTTGGTTGCTTTCAATACCTCTTGGTGAAAAAATTTTGCCATTTGCCAACCCAAGTTGTTTGTCCAATGTTTCTTGTAGTTTTTTGGAACTACTAAAGACTCAAACACTAATTTCAATAACTTATAGTATAACAAGGGATGATCTTGTTATAACAAATGGAAGACAATTGTGAATTGCACTACCTTTCATGTTTTTTCTCATGTTATTCCATTTACTACTACTCTTGTTAGGTAAATATTTGATGAAAATAACTAGCAAGCTTGCATGGTTCTTGGTGTGGTTACAATTCTTTGTGTGATGCCACCCCCCTTTTCTGAAAGAACTCATATTCTTGTATCTTTTCATGTGACATGTGTGCTTACAAAATGAATAGAATGAAAAAAATCAAAGAAAGGGAAGTTTACAACTAGACTTTTGATGACACCCTAAGCCTCTTCAAGCATATAACTTTCAAATAAAAAACTTCCTAGAAATGAAAATTGGATAGGTTATATAAAACAAAGTTTAGAACTTACCTATTTGCTATAGAATGTAAACTCCCAAACAACAAACTTGCACAAAATATACATAATTCCCTAGGACAATACATTGAGTGTTTAGTCGCACACAAATTGCATGAAAAAGTCACAACTTCAAAGCAAACATAAAGGATGACAATAACTCACTTGAAGATTGAAATTGCATGTTAGCTTTGAATGCTCATTAATAACTAAAAAGGTCCATAAGGTGCACAAATCACAAGTGCACAAACTTTGAAGCAAGATTGCACAATCACAAATATTTGCTACAAATCAACAAGAAAATCAAAATAAATTGTGAAACAAACATGTTCATAACTCAACACTCCCTTCCCACCTACAAAACAAACATTACATTTTATGGTGAAGTTGAATTACAAAAGGACAACAAAGAATTTGAACTATGAAGCTCAATTTTCAAAGTTCACGACTCTTGAACCCCTCCAAAACTTCCAACAAATCACAAACAAGAATCCAAAAGAGATCTACCATTGAAGGTTCAATTGCCACCCTTGTTGCATACAAGTTATAATAGAACTTTGAGACACAAGTTGGTGAGGAAGGGGGGTGTGTAGGTGAAAGAAGTTGGTGGAATTCCATTGCAATTCATAACCTTTTGGTGAGAAAAATGAAGAATGAGGAGCAGTAAACTAATGAGTTTGGGAGGAGAATAAAAGAATGGAGGTGGCAAGGAGGACTTTGTGTTTTTTATGAACATGCCCCTTTGATGTCTCAAATGTGGCTGTTAAATGATTTCAACAACTCCTGATTCAGCCATTTAGCAACACCCCAAAAGGAACCCTAGTTTTGGGTGGCAAATCCAACCTTATGTCATGATGCTATATGGTGCTATCAAATCAGGCTTTGTAGCTTTTCAGCCAATAATTATAAAAATCCTACCCTACTTCACTTTCTACAAGAAATTAGGCCTTTTTGTAGGTCAAAAAATGGCAATAAATTGCCAAGGAAAAGACATGGAATCCTTTTCATCCTCCCAAAAATCCACTATGGTGGTGATTAGGCTTGTGACATTCCTTTGTCTTAAAATTCCATGTACAAATGTGGTGCAACCATGGTAGTTTCCAATGTTAGTGACCCCCTAGGTGTTAAGTCCATCATTTTCACATTTAGCATTTGATGTGGGTGTAAAATCATGGGATTTGGCAACCTAATTACCAACACGAAAAGGGTTGTTGAATAAAAATAAAAAATTACAAGAAAAATGGAAAATTTTGAAAGTAGGACCTATTTTCTATTTACCTAGCATCATGTTATACTTACCATCTTGTAGCAACTACTATCCTACACATATTTCCATCTACAAACTTGAAAGAAGACCCATAATCGCTTATAGACCTTCAATAGTTGCTACCTACCATTTACAGCACCTACAGACCTTTTGTAGATGTTACCTACCATCTACAACAATTGAAGACCCTTTGTAGTTGATGTGTATCGTCTACAACAGCTCCTTACCTTTTGCAAACCTTAAATCCAATGGCTACCTCCTTATTATTGTCTTTTAATGGCAACTACTATCTTGTAGGAAAGTGCATTTTCTATTCTAGAAATAAAATAAAAAGTAAATAATATTCTAAGTTTATAAAAGAAAAAACTTAATACATAAAAATGACAAAGATTTATATATAAACTTAAGATGAACTATTCTCCCTTCCTTTGTCACATCTTAAGTAAAACACACACTAAGAAGACACATTAAAATCCATACAACTTTTAACCATTCTCCATTACATAAAGATGAATACAACCTTCTCCCATGTTATTTTCCTTCTCTCTCACACAAGAATGTCACACACAAACATCCTCCTAATGTTAATGACTCATGAAAACTAATGAATCTAATCATTTAATGAAATCCTTCATTCCTCCCCCAAAAAAATAAAAAACCCATGAAAAATATGTCCACCACACAAAGGTTGAGTCATAATCCTCGAAGATTTCTTTATCTTCCTAATTCTTTTCACACAAAGGGAAATCCATCCATCCCTTATCCATTTGAATCAATTAATCTAGATTGCTTCACCCCCTAATAAATAAAAGATGGCAAGTAAAATATTTATTACTAGTAATTAAATAGTTACTAGGATGCCCTTCTAAGTAAATTAAACTAAGATATTGCTTCTAATAATGAATATTACTTTATTATGATTCATCCTAAGATTAATTTCTGATTATTTTACCCCATGAAGGTAGACTTTCATTGTATTGACAATACTGCCATAAAAAACCACTTTCATTCTATAATTTTCATGTGATTGTTTTGCCATTTGACAACAACTACCATCTAGTGACGACATTATCATCTCTTAACATCCATGGTGTTTAACCAACATAGGATAATTTCTACCCTTAACAATGGGTGTTGAATCTTTCCAAACACCTAAAGATTATTGTTTGGTCATAATCTGAAGCTGCATATTTTGGATCCACATAAAAAATTATTGTTATAATAGTACCAACAACAATAATTTGTGTTAATATCGTGGATGCATGTTTGGGTAGAATGCACATGGTGAGTTGCATGACTTGCCTTCCTTCTAGAGGTACCCAACAATCATGTTTCAACACTTACTTCTCCTTCATCCATTATTGCCTCCCAATGCAAAGATCTTTAAAGTCTCTTACTTGCATGATGATTTTGGTTTTTGTTAGGACTACCAAGTGCTGGCTCCTCCCCTAGGAGTGACAACACATGTTGCTTTCTTGTTGACCAACTCCTTTTTGGCTTTTGAACCATGGTAAAACTTTCATCATTATTTTCTTCCATTCTTTCTTCCTTATGGCCATCTTTCAACCTTTGGTAAAAATACCAATATGGGTAAAATCATAATCAAAGGAACCACCCAAGTGAGTGGACACTGCTTAAAGCTATATTTTTGTATGTTTGAAAGATCACAAGTGAAGCATAATATTTTGGATTCTCATAATGTTTTTTGGAATATTTTCCATTAGTTGCAAAGTTGACATTTTCAAAGCTTGACACAAATAAAAAATGATTTTGCATGTTTGAAGCACTTTAACCTTGAAAGTGAACAATCTTTTTTTTTTAAATGTCTTTTTTTTCTACCAAATGTGCACCATTGCTTTTGAAAATTGGAGAAAATTTTAACATTGATGATTAAAAAGGCAAAAGGACTTGAATTGATGAAAATTGTTTTTATAACCCATTTGAGCACATTTGGCTCAAAGTGTTTTCAAACCTAAAAATTATTGATTTTGGAAATGTGGCTTTAACAAAAGTTGTTCATATATGTGATAGAAGGCATGAATGCATAATATACATCATATAAAATCAATTTGTAATCAAAATATATTTATCTCTAAAATGCATATTAAATGGGATATCTGAAATACAAAATTTTAAGTCATAAACCAACACATAAATGACACATGTCATATGCTGGCAAAGGACTTTTACCTTGGCACCCTTGGCTCCTTTGACCATGATTTCACCCATATGGAAATTATGTGCAAAACTCCCAAGGGTCCCACAATTATGGTCATTAAAGTAGACAATTCCATTAAACCCTCCTTGGGCTAATGGTCATAACTTCATGAGTTTTGTCCCAAGTGTCAGGCCATGACCCCAATCATGAATGGCTGTGACTACTTACCATCATTCTCCATCACTGACTTCATTGGCTCCCAATGGCAAGTTTATGAAAGCTTATAATATTCTGCAACCTTCAGGCAAGTGTCTGCGTACTGATATTTTGATTAATTGTTCTTTTGCAATTCCTCCAGGGCAAGCATAAGACTCTATTATGATATCAGCCAGGTATATTTTCAAGCTTTTAATATCAATCAATTTTCTGAGCTGGAGATGGAGTGAAGGGTAGCTTATGCTATTGACCTGAACCTTCACTATTTGTGTTTTCAAGGTCAAAGGATCCAATCCCACAATCCTTCACATTCTTGACCAGTATACCTATATCATCTGGGCATCTGCTTCTGCAAATAGGTCTCTGCAATTGAAATTGTGTCCAGATGTTTTGTCGCCACTTGCCAGACCCATGTGCAAGCTTTTCCCATGAAGGAGAAGAGGCTGAGAACTTTTTATTTGGTGTCTTGTGCAGCTGAAGGAGATGCTGATAAAAACTACTAGCACTGACAGATGGAGCAGCTTCATTCATCTCTACAACTAAAGGAGCTGGCTTAAATCAAAATGTGGGTTGCAAATTACCTAATCATTTGTGCTTGAGAGCTCCAGATTACCCAACAAAAACAGCTGCAGGCTGTTCAACAGTAATAAGAAAATTGCAGTCCTGCACAAGATAAAGGCCCAAGCCAAATACACTAAAAAGTAGTTGGCAACTAGCTGTTGCCTTACAGAAAGCCCCAAATATCTGCACACAGACACCCCAAAACTTTCTGATCTTTAGACATGTAAAGAGGAAAGGTGATACCTCAACCCTAGAGAACCACTGTTGCTCAAGCCAGCATTTCCCAAAAGGCACACATCAAGAGAGAGGAAGAGAGGAAATGAGATCCATTGAAACTGTCCAATTAGCTAGTGCAAAATAAATCCCACTGGATCTATATGCTAGTGTGTGTATACAATAAGCTGTATCCTCCTCATGAACTTGATTGTAGCAAGTGATCAAGATTGAAGCAGACAACCACACAGGTGATGTTCTTCACACTTCCTCTGTGACAGGCTTCCTCTATGAGCCTGTTGGCAGCTTCTTCAACATCTGAAATGTACTCCAGTACCATTGAGACTGCATCTTGGTTTGACACTACATCCCACAGCCCAGCACTGGCCAAAACCAGGAAATCAACTCCCTCCGCAATTGTAACTTCTTGAATCTCAGGTTCAGCCACAAAATACTGCTTCAATAGCCGGTCACCGAATGCTCGGGATACACCACCACCTGGTACCTGCCAAGT